>WNGE01002329.1_pt1 | contig 29059 bp, 14 predicted proteins | sample 5400651 | NCBI WGS metagenome assembly WNGE01 (sample SAMN13153370, study PRJNA577476) | soil metagenome | isolation source: 60 cm soil or saprolite under grassland replicate 2 | place: USA:California | collected 2016-06-15
AATAGGTAAAAATTTAATTATTCAATAACTTTATTGAATAGTTGAATTTGCTAAAATCAGTTGAATTTTATCCGTATTAATAGTTGCGGAACTTTTTATTCATCATCATTCAAACAAAAAACCATTTATTATGGAAACGGTTGCAACCAGCAAACTTGACACTGCTGATCTCGAACAAAAAGTAAAAAACATGTACAGAGATGTAGCATTAAACCCGAAGGGTGAATACCATTTTGAGATGGGCCGTGCACTTGCTGAAAAATTAGGTTACGAAAAGGAAGACCTTGATAGTATTCCTTCAGAAGCGATTGACTTTTTTGCCGGGGTAGGATATTATTTCGATATGGCTACTTTGAAAGAGGGTGAATATGTACTTGACCTGGGGAGTGGTTCGGGAATGGATAGTTTTATAGCAGCTTTAAAAGTAGGAAAAAAAGGAAAGGTTTTCGGTGTTGATATGACAGACGAGCAACTGGAAAAAGCCCGGCATCTTTCCAACGAGTACAAATTCGAAAATATATCCTTTCATAAATCATACATAGAAAGGCTACCATTTAGTGATAATACCATTGATGTTGTGATCAGTAATGGATTATCAATCTTTGCCCTGATAAAGAAAAAGTATTTGCTGAAGTCGCTCGTGTGCTTAAACCGGGTGGGCGAATGGTAATTACAGATATTGTTACAGAAAAACAATTGCCTGAAAATGTTGTTTGTAATTCAACCTTGTGGGCATCATGCATCGGTGGTGCCAGTCAACAAGATGATTACCGTACCGCCATTGAAAAACAGGGAATGGAAGTGCTTAGAGTTAGAAGCAACGATAGCTATCATTTTATTTCAAAGTCAGCTAAAGGCGCATCCAGAGATTATGGCGTGAAAAGTGTTTCATTAATTGCCGGAAAAAAATAAAAATGATTATGCAAAACAATGTCGATTATAAATGGAGGTAATATTATTTTAGAATTTTGCATAATTGATGAAACACTCACTTCAAGACATATGAGGACAAGAAAGGCTGAATAAGTATAGCTATTTTATCTTTTTACTTTTACCTTCAATGTATGTCACAAATTTTTCGCCATCCTGTGACGTTTCAAATTTCGTATTGATTGTTTCATCATCAAGCAGAGTGTATGTTAACCGAAATAAGGGAACATTAGGAATTTTATCGCTTAATAAAACAATACTTTTATCTGCATAACTAATCGAATAGTTTATTGTGTGTCCTTCATTGTCAAAGTAAATCGCCCTTGACGGATTACCTGAAAAATCTAAATACACAATCAACAAGTCGTCATGTACAAATGCTGGTTTATTTGTTGTCGCAGGGTATTCTGAATGAGCTTTACGTACAAGTATTTTATCGCTGAAGTCTGGCTTAAAAGAAAAAGTACCACTGCCTTTTCCTGGCTCTCCTGTACCCTCACCTTTCCATTCACCAATTAACCACGATCACTTTGCCCATAATGATGGGTGTTGCCCGAAACAATTTGTAATAAATGCCAATAGTCCAATTGTCAAATACAGTTTTGCTTTCATTTTTGTGTTGCTTTAAGTATCTATTGATTGTCCTAAACTAAATAGTTTTGCCGATACAGGTATATGCTCAAAACAATAGAAGAAAAGACACTGTGCAAATGAAAACATTAAATATTTTTCACCATTGACGAATTGCATTACCCCAAAAACAGTAAGTCCATGATTTTGGGAATTTGGCAATATATCCTTTTTCCATTTGCTCTGGCTTAAAGCCGTTTTGAACAAGGATAGAAGGAATGTCCCGGGTTAATGACAAGCCTTGATATGCACGATGAGCTATCGGATTAAATATTTTTTGCCAACGTCTTACCCTTGAATCCGGCGAAAGCCCAATCTCAAAAAAAATGAGTTTACCGTCTGGCTTTAACACGCGCTTGATACCTTGCAGTACATCATCAAGTGCAGCAATTGTACACAAAGTAAAAGTGCTTACAACAGTGTCTATGGTTTCGTCGTTCAAAGGAATTTGTTCTCCCGGAAGATCTAAAAATTCAAAATTTAATTTCATTCCCTCAAGTAGAGATTCTGCAATTTGAATCATTCCTTTATTGGGCTCAAGAGCATATAGTTTATTAACTTTTGTCGAATCGTAATAAGAAAAATTTGCACCTGTACCTACACCAATTTCCAAAACGTTTCCACAGGCTAACGGAATAATTTTCTTGCGAATTTCTTTTATAGGAGAAGGGTTCCCAAACTTATTTACCAGGAAGGGATATATTCTGTTTTTATAGAAAGTCATATCTTACTTTAGTTATTAAGCTATAAAGATTTTTATTCCAGCTTTAATTTAAAAAAGTCACTTACTGTGTTAAATTCTTGTGGCCAGTTTGACGTTCTTAACCAATTTGCACAGCTTGAGATTATACTTAATTGACAAAAATAGATTAAGCTATATCCCAGCTTATCAAATTAATCATTAAAAAGGAAAGGTACGTAAGGACCGTAGCAACTTTTTAATTAGTTGTTCATTTGCTGTATTAGCAGACCCAACTGGTCCGCAGTCATTATTCCATCTTCTTAAACTATAAATTACAAGCAGTTATAATTTTTAGTCGAGTATTTTGTCGAGTATTTTAGTCGAGTGCGAAAACGTCCCACTTTTGTAAGCCTCTGTAGGCGAAATCTGGGATTGTGTTATAAGAAGTTGAAATATAGGGTAATAATGGTTCAGATTTGTTCAAATATGTAAGGATTACTGTGCAGTAATCCTTTCTTTTCGCGGACCGACGGGTCGGACTCAAAGGACCACAATTCTCTTATTTTTAATCTATTATGATTTTAGTCGCGTTTTTAGTCGCGGGTAGTTTCTAAAAAACTCCTTCCTTTACTATTTTGAACAGTCCCGTACATATCTAAACAAAGATACCTTTTTTCTGTTATCGGGACTAGAACTTGTGGTTTGTTTTTTGCATATCAAACTCATTTGATAACCAATATAATACAAATTATTCAATTGCCTATAAAGGGCTTTTTTCACGTACTTTTTGCCGACTTCTTTGACGGATTTTCTGGTGAAAAATTTAGTCTGATATTTTTTTAAAGAAATGTAGTAAAATCAGGTATTTGAGCCCAAAAAATCCAAAAAAATTTCATCAAAATACCCAAGTTCAGCACGGCGAGTCCTATCACGACGGGGGCGCGCTCCCGCTGCCTCAAAGAAATATGATTTGCTTACTGAGAGCAAGCACAGCCCTTGCCAGCCAACAGTACAGCGCAAAAAGCAGGGTTTTTTTATCGCCTTAAGCTTGAAAAATTTACTTAAGTTTTTAAGGATTATAATAAAATCTGCACGCCGAAATAGAAAATTTTTTGCCAAAAATGCCGACCATGTTGCGCGGCGCGTCCTATGACAAACAGCCGCGCCTCCAAAATTGATAGAAATATGAAAGCATGAGAATTGGATGCGCAGCTCATCTCCGCTGTCAATTTCTGCTAAAAAAATGGCAGTTGACTTCCTACATTTTCAAACCTGAATTAAGGATCTTAATAAGAAATTTAGGCGAAGGAGTATAATAAAGAGTGAAAGAAATATTTATTGAGAGATTTTTTGTTTTTAATATTACCATCAATTTTCTAAAATATCCATAAATGCCGTCAATATCAATTTATCTTTTGCTGACTCATTGTAGTGTTACGTAGTGTTAACTTTAAAAATAAACTTATCTTCTTACTGCATTAGCAACGCCAGTACGCAAAAGATATCGATAACAATAAGAGTTATTGAAATATCTTTCCATTTACGAGCAGTTGCTTTAATTACTGTACAAGTTATAAATCCCAGATAATACCCTGCGTGATGGAATAAGTGAATGGTATTACAACCATCGCAATGAAAGCGGGTATTGCATCATTAAGCTCCAAGCCAGTTGATTTTTGTAACTGGACGCAGCATAAAAAGCGCCTACTAATACGAGGGCAGGTGCTGTTGCAATAGAAGGAATGATGCTCAACAAAGGAGCAAGAAAAAGAAAAGGAAGAAATTCTTCTTCATTTTTTTTTAAAAAAAGGGCCGCCCAAAAGAGCGGCCCAGAGATAGTACAATTTTCTAAGTTTACTATCCCTCTCCCTTTATAATTTTTAATGTCTTGATGTTCTTGCCCTGAATGATTTGTACAATGTATGTTCCGGACGTAAATCGTGAGCCGAACCTGAAGGCTTGCGTAGCAGCGCCATTGGCACTGAATACTTTTGCACCATACATATTGGTTACAATAATGTGAACATCTTCATTGGAACCACTTTCAATAGTAAGCGTGTATTCACTGCCGCCAAAGCTTGGATTGTTTGCAATCTTTGCATTGAAAGTTTTAGGTTGTATAGGCGTTGTAATAGAAATAGATGAAGATGTAGTTGAGTTAACAGCAAGTGAAGGTGGAGGACAACCACCTGTCTTCGGACAAGCGCCGTATGTATCGCCATGTAGAAGATGTTCTTGAACTGCATCCTCGTCCACACATATGGTTACACACGGAGTCCTTGGACTTCCGGTTTTATGGCAGAGTGTAACTTTTGTAATGTTGCTGTTTCCCGCAAAACAACGAACGTCTTCGGCATTAACTGTTACTGCCTGGCTAACCGGAATGGTGTATTCGCATCCAACCGCGTCTGTTACTGTCGCGATGAACCTGGCATCGGTGAGCAGCACAACGCTTACAGAATAACTGCCGTTCGCCGGAACATTTTGATTGGAAGTAGATGAAGGCTGAATGCCACAACCATTTACAGTTAAAGCTGCATTTGTGTTTGAACCTGGTGCGTAAACCTCGTCACCCGCAGAATTAACATAATCGCATATCAGTTTTCCGCCGCTGCGTACAACTACCGGATTTGGCACTGCAGGATCGATCATTTGTATTTTAACTTTATAAGGTGCTACTCCGCCGCTCGGATATGCAGTAATGGTTGCACTTTGATCGCCTGAATAACCAAAATAGATATAAGGATTATTGGTGGAGATAGTTGCTAATAGATTAGTACCAACATTCACGATAATACTGCAACTTGCCGTATTGCCAGCTGCATCTTTGGCCGTCCATATGATTGTTGTTTGACCCTGCGGCAACACAGCGCCAGCTAAACTGGTTAAGTTATTATAGTCGTTTTGTACAGTTACGCCGGAACAATTGTCACTAAATGATGGATCAAACTCAATCCCTTGTACCTGATAACTGCACTTTGTGGTTCCGGTAGCAGTGCCATAATTTGCGAGACGGGTAAACGGACTGCCAGGCTTGCAAGTAATCGTTGGATCATCATCATCTGTTACCACCACATCCTGCGTGCAGGTTGTGAAGTTACCTGATGCATCGGTAAATTTCCATGTGATGGTTGTTGTACCGAGCGGCCATGGATCATTTAGATTTGCATTGTCACTTCTTGCTCCAACGCCTGCTATTGTACCACTACAATTATCAGTTGCGTTGGGAACCGGTACATCAGTATTGTGGCTGCAGTTAGGCGCCTGTGTTGTGTAGTTGATTGTTGTAAGACTGCTGCAATCGAATACAGGTGCATCGTCATCCGTTACTACTACATCCTGCGTGCAGGTTGTGAAGTTGCCTGCAGCATCGGTAAATTTCCATGTGATGATTGTTGTACCGAGCGGCCATGGATCATTCAGATTGGCATTGTCGCTTCTTGTACCGACGCCTGCTATTGTACCATTACAATTATCAGTTGCATTGGGTACCGCTACATGAGTATTGTTGCTGCAGTTGGGCGCCTGTGTCGTATAGTTGATCGTTGTAAGACTGTTGCAATCGAATACAGGTGCATCGTCATCTGTTACCACTATATCCTGTGTGCAGGTTGTGAAGTTGCCTGCAGCATCGGTAAATCCAGATTTGCATTATCACTTCTTGTACCAACGCCTGCTATTGTACCACTGCAATTATCAGTTGCATTGGGTACCGCCACATCAGTATTGTTGCTGCAGTTGGGCGCCTGTGTCGTGTAGTTGATCGTTGTAAGACTGCTGCAATCGAATACAGGTGCATCGTCATCCGTTACTACTACATCCTGCGTGCAGGTTGTGAAGTTGCCTGCAGCATCGGTAAATTTCCAGGTGATGGTTGTAGTACCTAGCGGCCATGGATCATTCACACTTGCATTGTCGCTTCTTGTGCCGACCCCTGCTATTGTACCACTGCAATTGTCAGTTGCATTGGGAACCGCTACATCAGTATTGTTGCTGCAGTTCGGAGCTTCGGTATTATAGTTGATGGTTGAAAGACTGCCGCAGTTGAATACGGGCGCTGTTATATCTACCACCAAAGCTCCGTCACTATTGGGCGAGCCATTCACTGCCGGGATATTACTTACCACCCTGATCCTGTATGCATTTCCTGCAGGTGTGTTAGCAGGTATAGTTATGCTCATAGATTGGCTGCCACTTCCATCTGAAGCTACCGATCCTATACTGGCATCGAAAGGCGGACTGAACGAGCCCGAAGCATTTGAAAGCTGTGCTGTGAAGGTACCGGTAAAGTTAGATGCCAAAGCGTAAGTGAAAGAAACAGTTGCTCCATCACCTCCACAGAATGTTGATTTTGAAACATTGCCCGTTGTTATAAAGTTTCCTGTTGGTACCACTTCGCCTGTTGCAAGTTGGATTGCAGGAAAGTTATTGCTTCCATCAAAAAATCTTATTTGTTTTAATTGATTGGCCGATAATCCGCTTGAAGTTGAGCCCACAAATATTTTACCTGCGGTGCCGCTGGTACCATTGTACAGGCCGGCCCATCCTGTTATGGTTAATGTTTTTCCGCTTGTCCATACAACCGGGCTACTTGCAGAGAAGGTTAATGTATGAGAGCCCGTGCCTAATGCAATGGTAGAATTATCAGACAAATTAACCGTGCCAACGGTTTCGCTAAAGCCGTTTGCCGCTCCAGTTCCGAATGTGCCGCCATTTAAAATAAAATTGCTGTTGTTACTGATCCTGTCTGCCGCTCCAAGTTGTAGTGTACCTGTTGTTATTGTTGTTGTGCCGGTATATGTATTTGCACCCGAAAGCGTCCACGTACCTGAACCAATCTTGGTAAGTGTACCTGCACCGGTTCCAATTATACTTGACACACTTCCACTACCCGTACCGCCAAGGGTTAGTCCAAAACCTGACCCGGTGATGGTGCCCGGATTTGTTATATTAATATCACCGCTTGTAATGATACTGCTTGAACTTCCCAGTGTTATTAACCCGCTGTATGATGCTCCTGTTCCTGAACTGTTCATCAAAGCGCCGCTATTTGAAACTCCGGTCCCACTAATTGTAAGCGCTTCTGCTGTTGAAAGTGTAATACCATTCAGGTCAAGCGCTGCACCGCTGTTAACGTTGGTTCCACCACCTGTTGTGCCCAATGGCGTATTTCCACCGCTACCGGCAGCACCCAGCTTTAACATCCCTCCATTTAGTATCGTTGTTGTACTCGTATAATTATTTGCACCAGAAAGTGTCCAGGTTCCTGTGCCACTTTTAGTTAAAGTGGCTGTACCATCAGTGTTAATTGCTCCGCTTTCTACGCCGATTCCGCTTCCTGTTAGCACTAAATTATTTCCGTTGCCCGTAGCTCCACCTGACAGCGTTAATGTGCTGGTTCCTGAAGCATCTATAGTTGCGCCATCCCCAGTCAAAGTAAGTGACCTATTGGAAGAGTGACCAGTTCCCGTATACTGTAGTATTCCTGATCCGCTTATCGAAATAGCGGGTGTTGTAGAGCCGGTTCCAAGTGCGCTGCTTGTGCCTGCGTTGGCAACTGTATTTACGCTCAGTCTTCCATTGCTTATCGTTACTGCTCCACCGAAGGTATTCAACCCGGACAAGGTCAAAGTACCCGTACCTGTTTTTGCGAGAGAGACCGCTGAACTTCCGTTACTGATCACACCGCTATATGCAGCGGGACTTGTATTATCTGAACCTACGCTAAGGATTCGCGTACTTGAGGTACCGGTAATATTACTTGAACCGGTTAATGATCCGACAGTAAGGCTGCCCCCTGTCATAGCTAATGTACCGTTGCTCATTGTAAGCAAACCATCAGCTGTAGTTGTACCTGCAAGCGTAACTGCAGGATTCGCTCCTGAGCTATTGTTTATCTTTAAATTATAATAATCAAAATCTCCAACTGTTTGAACACTCGTTCCATTATATTCAACAGTAGAACCTGTTGCAGCAGTGAATGTGCCATTGTTGGAATTCAAAAATGCACCACCTAATTGCAATAGTCCGGCACCGGTAAATGTAATTGTAGCGCTACCTGAGCTACCAGTTTGGGTAACATTTCCTGTAACTATAACAGTCCCCGTTGAAATAGTCATCACATGTCTTTGACCACCACCACCATTGGTAAACGCAATATTCCCTGCTTTCAAAGTACCGCCATCAACAGCCATAGTGTTGATATTATTTGGTTGCCTCGGTATAGTGACCGTTCCGGTGCTTACATCCAGCGTAATTCCCGAGTTGATGTTTACTGATGAGTTGTCTATATCAGCAGTCTGGTCGTAAGTCAGCGAGTTGCAATTTGCATTCACATTAACAGTTACATCAACATTACTGTTAATTGTAACATTATCAGCTGAAGTTGGCGTGGGAGCTGAACCTGCAGCTCCTGTAGCGGTGAATGCCCAAATCGGACCATTCCAGTTGCCAGTTGCAACCGCAAAGCGATTTGCATTAGCGTTAACTGTTATTACTACACCAAAACTGGTGCTGCCACTGGTATTTGAAACCGTTACCGTATATGTGGCCGTAGCAGTAGGCGATGTCGGGGTGCCGCTGATAACACCCGTTGAAGTGTTCAGGCTTAAGCCGGCAGGTAGGGCGGGACTTACACTATAACTTACTTGAAAACCTCCTGCTACCGTTGGGTTTAAATTTGTAATGGGAACACCTTGTGCAAAGGTGTTTGGCGATGGATAACTTAAATTTGTCGGTGCAGATAAGAATGGTACGACTTCACCATTGGAAAGTATCTTAGCAGGCCAATTAATACTGCCATCAAAAAATTGGATCTGGGCCAACTGGCCGGATAGTAAACCACCTGAATTTGCCCCGACAAATATTTTTCCTGCCGTACCGCTGGTGCCGTTATAACCGCCGGTCCATCCCGTTATGGTCAGCCTTGTTCCGCCTGTCCATGAAACTCCGTTGCTTGCCGCGAAAGTAAGTGTGTGAGAACCTGTACCTAAAGCAATGGTAGAATTAGCAGATAAATCAAGCGTGCCAACAGTTTCACTAAAGCCAGATGTGGCTCCGGTTCTGAATGTGCCGCCATTTAAATTAAAATTGCTACTGTTACTAAGCACGTTTGCTGTACCAAGCTGTAATGTGCCGGCATTTACTGTTGTTGTGCCGGTATAGGTGTTATTGCCTGAGAGCGTCAATGTACCGCTACCGTCTTTTGTCAAAGAAACGGCTGCGCTTCCGTTACTGATCACACCGCTATATGCAGCGGGACTTGAATTATCTGAACCTACTGTGAGCGTTCGCGTACTTGAGGTACCTGTAATATTACTTGAACCTGTTAATGATCCGACAGTAAGACTGCCTCCTGTCATAGCTAATGTCCCGCTACTCATTGTAAGTAAACCATCGGCTGTAGTTGTACCTGCAAGCGTAACTGCAGGACTCGTCGCTGAAGTATTGTTGATCTTTAAGTTGTAGTAGGTAAAATCTCCAACCGTTTGTGCACCTGCCGCGTTATACTCTACCGTGCTGCCTGTAGCTGTGTTTAATGTGCCTGCGGAGGAATTAAAAATTGAACCACCTAATCGAAGCAGTCCCGCCCCGGTAAATGTAATCGTAGGGCTCCCATTTGCACCTCCATCCGCAGTGATGTTTCCTGTTACGTTAGCAGTCCCGGTGGAAATGGTTAGCTGGTGTCTATTAGTACCACCGCTACTCGAAAAGGCAATACTTCCTGCATTAAGAGTTCCGGAGCCAACTGCTAAAGTGTTTGCCGGATTGCCGCTGGATGTCCTTGGAATAGTAATCGTTCCGCTTACATTTAAAGTTATCCCTGGATTGATATTCAGCAGGACCTCATCATTTAGGCCAGTTGGAAAGGTTACTGATGCAAGATTTCCACTTGGCGGTGCATTAACATTCACATTAATAGTTGTACTACTACCACCTATAACACTCAATACTACCACATCACCGGCAACAGGTGTTCCGTTTGCATTCCAGTTATTTCCATCACCCCAATTGTTAGTGTTGGCACCCCTGTCCCATGTTTTTGTTGCATCACCAAAAAACGCGTCAGTATGTAACATTGAGGTCTGCCCGTCTGCTGTTGCTTGTAGTAATGAGCCTACGCAGTCATCCTCGCACACATGCCAGGTAGTAGTAAAATTTCCATCAGCATCGGCATATGCAATCCATGGCTGATGTTCGGCGCCGGTATCAGGTGTGCCGTCAGCATGCTGTACCAGGAGTTGGACGGGTTCAAAAGCCTGGAACCCGCTCCCCGTTAGGGTTGCAGTACTAGCGGGTTGATAATCCATACTATCACTGGTTAATACCGGGTCATCCTGCGCCTGTGAAAACGATATTGAGGCAAAAGAAAGCAGCAGTAAAATACTTGCTTTTTTTACAGAGCTTAGAGTTGCAATAGCATTGCATACGCTAGCTTTAAGGAGGAGTACAGAAAGTTTCATAAGAGTTTATTTAGTTATCATTAAATACAAAAACACGTTGGTGTGTAAATCATCAGCAAAAGCATTACATAGATATTGAAACTAACAAGCGGACATCGGGGGACATATTAAATGTCGTAATTGCAGATCTTTTTTATCAAACCGCAAATGGAATTCTGCCTTTAAAATTTTATCCTTCTTTAAATCATTCATCAAAAAATCAAATCATTCATCAAAAAATCATTCATCAAAGTTTTAAAAAAGGCCACAGCATATAGACATATCCGTGGCTAAGCGTACCCCTCCAGTTAAAGACCCTAAAAATAACCGGAGGGAGAAATATTTGATGATATTTTCTTCAACTTATTCAACTATCAAAGGAATTACAAAATTTACTGACGAATTAAATACCTTAACGAAATAAGTACCCCCTGCAATATCCTGTGACAACCTGATCGTTTGCGTGGCAAAGCCGCCCGGGTGTTCAATTATTTCTGTTAATATGGGTTGCCCTAAACTGTTATACATTACCAATTGATATCTCCCCTGCGGCATATTGGCAAATTGAACTTTAAAGGCTTTGTTCAGTACAGGATTGGGATAAATACTTATTGATGTTTTGCCCTGACCAATATTTACTAATGCAATTGAAGTGTAAGTTAACGCTCCGTCTTTATCGATTGCCTTAACACGATAGAAATTATTGCCAACCACAGGAGAAGCATCTGTCTTGCTGTAATTTGCTGAGGTGCTGTTCTTAGTAACATTAACGCGACCTATTGATGCAAACGTAATACCGTTGGTTGATTTTTCAACTTCATAATGATCAACATTTATTTCATTTAAGGCTATCCAGTCTATTTGAACACCGTTACCTTTCTGGTATGCTTTGAAATTGATGATAGTTACCGGAAGAATAATACTTGTAGGATTTACAATTGAGAAACGGTTAAATTGCTGTACTCCACTAGTCAAATTGTTGCTTATTCCGATAGTATATCGGCCATATATTTCAGAGTTGTTTGGAACACCAACGAATGAGTTTATATCACCATTCGCAGATAGATTAATAAACCCATTTGGATCCCCTGAGTAATCTTTTTGTACTAATGCAGGCTGGCTGTAATCAAATCCAGACTCTACTTCATTTTCATTACTACCCCAACCAGTCCAATCACGTTTGGTAAAGAATAATTGCACCGTTGCCTGGGTTGTACCTTGAGAGGCACTTATATACCAAATGCGATTTACTCTTACGGCACCAGTTCCGGCATTGGTATAGCCTATATCACCATCATTTACAACAATGGTGAAGTCCTGTACCTGCCCGGCATTCTGGATCATCACTCTGTTGGGTGCAGGTGATTGACCTGTCTCAGCTGATAAATAGCTTGAACCTACAGGGAAGTATGTAGGTGTATTCCCCACATTTTTAATTCGAAAACCTACATTACCTCCATACGGAGTGGCCGGTCCAGCAACGTTTAATGGTGTACCCGCAGCATCAGACGTAGCTATATAACTATCGGTATATGATCCAGAACCCGATTCTCCGGGGCCTGTACCCGGTGATGACAATGTTCCACCATTATTATTCCAGGTAAACAAATTATACCCCGTAACAAAAATGCCTTTGATAAGTGTGAGATCATGATCCACCGTGATATTGTTATCAAGAAGTACGAGACCGGTAGTTGTTGCTTTATTTATCTTCAGATTGTAGAATAATTCGGTGCCTTTTACAGCGTTTATTGTTTGATTTGCTAACCCGCTGAAGATGACTGTACCTGTCCCACTTAAAAACCCTTCACCGGCAGTGTTTACTTGGTCATTCCAATTGCCTTGTAATTCAATCTTGCCGCCGTTGGTCATATCAATGGTGCCGTCATTTTGAATAGTTACATTGCCTGTTGCAAAAAGGCTATCATTTGTGCTGGCAAAAGTCAATGAATTATTATCAACAGTTATATTCCTGGCTGCAGCAGCATAGCCGTAAGTAGCGGCATAAGGTGAGCTCAGGTCTATTACAACCGGGCTTGAAGCAGTACTATTAATAGTAACATCGACAGTAGCGGTCGGTACTTTTCCGTTAGCCCAGTTCTGGCAGTTGAACCAATCACCATCGGCAGCACCTGTCCATAAACCGGCAGGACCTGACGGAACGGTTACTGTTGCACTGCCGATCATCGAAGTTGCGAAGCAACCACTACCATTCGTTAGAGTGCTGATAGTATACGTAGTAGTAGTAGTCGGGTTTACATTCACAAGTATGGTTGGCGCTGTTCCGCTGAAAGGTGTCCCATCAGAAAGAGTGCCTGAGATTGTTCCTGTTCCGGTAACTGCTATGGTTAAGGTAGCGGCTTGTCCATTGCAAATTGTTTGAGAGCTGCTAAGGGCTGCCGTGGGCGGAGCATTAACAGTTATAGTTCCGGTGGCAGTAGCCGCTTGACAAGAAGAACCAGTCGTTGTAATAGTGTAATTGAATATGCCTGTGACGGTTGGTGTACCACTGATGGTGAACGTCCCGTTGTTATAAACGCCGGAAACACCGGACGGTAACCCGGTAACCGACGCACCTGTTGCATTGCCACTAACGGCAAAGGCAAAAGGTGACATTGCATTATTAATGCAAAGCGTTTGAGAAGTGCTGCCTGATGAAAGGTTAAGAGATTGTGACTGAACTGTTATTGTCCCTGTTGCAGAAGAAGGGTTACAGGTTCCTGTGGTGGTAACTGTATATACAAAAGTACCAGTTACCGTTGGTGTACCAGTTATGAAGAGATTAACACCGTTAAATGAAGTGGTAAGTCCTGACGGGAGTCCTGTGATTGTAGGACCTGATGAGTTGCTTCCTACAGAATAAACAATATCTGTTATTGGGGAATTAGCACATGCTGTTTGCGCATCAGTTGCAGGTGCTGATTCCAGCGTAATGAAAGTGTTGAGTGTACCAAAAGATATGTCATCCAAAGCGAAATCATTACCGCCAAGGGCAGCTTGTAAATCATTAATATAAATATCGGCAGTGGTGGTAGTTGGCCCGGACGTCCAGGTACCATAAAACCTTACCCAGTTATCTGTAGCACTATTACTCTCACCATGGTTTGCCAATACCGCAGTCGTTCCTACAAGAGTGCCATTTACGCTGAACCTTAATTGTGCATTGTTACCGGAACTATTTAAACTCATTGCCCAAGCTGAAAAATAATAAGTAGTATTAGGCAGAACATTCACAGTTTCTTTCCAAACCACCAATGTATTACCATGCCCGTTAACGGCCATAAAATTTCCGGCGCCCGAAGTATGATCATGCCCCCAGAAATTAACATGAACATTCTGACCACTGGTTGTTATTGAATATGCCTTATTTCCGCTGTCATCATATAATTCACCTTGGCCAGCCGGCACAAGACCCGGAAGATCGGGTTTGTAAGCATAATCACTGGTAAATCCTGTATTGCCTGATTCAAAATCTCCATTAACCACGAGTTCCTGGGCTACACTTATCGAACCTGTCGCAGAACAACCTGTACCCAAAGTTGCGGTAACGGTATAAGTATCAGCCGCATCTACGTCAATGGACGCTCCTGTCTGCCCCGTGCTCCATAAGAAGGTGGCTCCTGCGGGTGAAGCACTTGCCGTTAACCTAACCTTTCCGGGTATAATACAATAATCGGCAGTAACTGTTACAACAGGCTTCGGGTTTACGGTAACTGTTACATTTTGCGTATTGCCGGCGCACCCGTTGGCTGTCATCGTAATAACATATGTTACGTTAACGGGATTGGTAGTTGTATTTACCAGTGTCTCGGTAATCGCATTCCCGCTGCCGCTTGCTGCTGCGTTGCTTATGCCGGCTACGACTGCTCTTGACCATGTAAACGTCGTTCCTGCTGTTCCGCTTGTTGCTGTATAAGTTCCGGATACACCGCTGCATCGTGTTTGCGTTAAACTACTGCTTAACGTTGGCGAAGGATATACGGTAACCGTTACATTTTGAGTGTTGGTACAACTACCCGGAGCTGGAGCTGTCAGAGTAATAGCATACACTACATTAACCGGGTTTGCAGTGGTATTAACCAATGTTTCCGTTATGGTTGGGCCACTTCCGCTCGCTGCCGGGTTGCCGATTCCGGCAACCGCCGGCCTTGACCATGAAAACGTTGTTCCTGCTATTACACTTGTTGCTGTATAAGTACCGGATACACCATTACATCTTGCCGGAGGTGTTAAGCTGCTGCTAAGTGTTGATTTGGGATTTATAACAAAATCCGTAGCGGCCCGGCAACCCGGGAACGATGAACATTCCGCATAGAAAGTATATGTACCCGGCGTATTCGTATTCGGCAAACCCGAACCTGCAACACCTACCGGGTTAAAAGGCGTACCATTCCCAATAGCTGAGCCGCCAGATGAAACGGTGTACCAGTTTAGAGAGCTGGGTAAGGTATAGGTTACACTAATCTGGATATAGTCGACATCCAACTGCCTGGTACTGCCGGAGTTGCTTCTTGCCGAAAGAACTACTCCAAAATTTGAAGCATTAATATCTGCAGGTGTCCATGTAGTTCCCCACAAATTCGTTGCACCACCATATGTGGCCGTTGCAAAAGAATTAGGCCATGAGTTTCCACTAGCAAGGTTGTTACCCGTGATTGTACCACCCTTGACAAGGCTAACCACATTATCAAACATATTACTTGTAGTAGCGACCTGCCGGCTAATATTAACTGTGATTCCATTTATTATAGCTCCGGCAGGAATAGCAAAACCATAATTTGAACTTTGAAGATAATTAGAGGTCGCATTAGAAGGAAGATTCTGAGTAGCATAGGGACTGCCGACCGTAGTAATATTACCAGGAGTAGACCATGCGTTTGTGCCTCCTATTGCATTATTATTAGCACCTGCTCCTGCATTAATGGGTCCAACCGTCACCTGACCTCCTCCTGAAGCACATGCTGCTGAGGATGTCAATGATCCGCTTCCTCCCTGGCAAATGGTAACACCGGTTGTTGGTGGCGAGGGGTTCACAACGATTGTCTTACTGGCAGACGCGGTTCCGCAGGAGCCGCCCGTGGTTGTAAGTGTCAGGGTCGCTGTTCCGTTGAACCCTGCCGGCGGCGTCCATGTTGCATTCAAATTCGTCGCACTTGGATTGAAAGTTCCGCCTGCCGGCGTTGACCATGCTCCACCTGTGGCCCCGCCACCGACTAAACCGCCCAGCGCTGCTGAAGTGTTTGCCTGGCAGATAGCAGCCATGGCAGGACCGGCATCTACTATTGGGGTTGGATTCACTACTATTGTGGTGCTTGCGGATGCAGTACCACAAGAACCGCCAGTGGTAGTAAGCGTTAAGGTTGCTGTTCCGCTGAATCCGGCCGGAGGAGTCCACGTTGCATTCAATGTCGTTGCATCAGGATTGAAAGTTCCGCCTACAGGAGTTGACCATATTCCGCCTGTGGCAACCCCGCCTACTGAACCGTTCAATGCTGCCGAGGTTCCCCCCTGGCAAATGGCTGGCAGGGCAGGCCCTGCATTTGCTGTCGGATTTGGATTTATCGTAATCGTCGCCGCGGCTGAATTTGCTGAAGTACAAACTCCGCTTTGAACAACTGCCCTGAATAAAGTGGTCTGGATTAAATTGGCATAAGTCAGAGATGTTGTTGTGTTGGCTATAGATGACCATGTTGTACCTCCATTTATTGAAGATTCCCACCTGATTACGGAACCGGTTTGTCCTGTTAAACTCAGTGTTCCGGTATTTGAACCCGAACAGACTGTCGCATCTGCACTCACAGATCCTCCGTCTGACGAAGGATTTACAACTATAGTAACTGTCCCTGATTGATTTTGTGAACATGAAAAATTATCCGATACGCTTACTAAACTATAAACAAATGTTCCCGCGGTGCCGGTTGGGGCATTGATGGTTACAGAGTTCCCTGAAGTGGTGGTAACCGGTGTTTGACTCACTCCGTTGATTGTATAATTGAAAGTATACGGTGCGGTACCTCCTGCTCCTGTGAATGTTATGACCGGTGCACTTGCGTTCTGGCAAACAGTGGCGTTTCCGCCGATAGTTGCCGTAGGCAACGGTTTTACCGTTACCGGTAATACGGTGGGCGACGCCGCATCGCAACCGTTCACGTCCGTGTAATTAACGAAAATGGATTTGGCGCCCGTTGCATTCCATGTTATGGTTGCAGTATTGTCCGCGAGAGTGCCGCCGGAGGTAATTGTGCCACCGGAAACACTCCATGTATAGTCAGTGTTACCTGTTTCGGTAGTATAAACATTGCCGGTTGAATTCAGGCACACAGTTGTCGGACCTGTGATAGTCGGGGCAGTTATCGACGAATTAACCACGGTTGCTGAAGTTGCACCGGAACAACCGTTTGCATCTGTGTAATTTACGCTTATCGATTTAGGGCCCGGTGCTAGCCATGAAACAGTAATAGTATTATCGGTGCTTGTACCTCCCGCTGTAAATGTTCCGTTTACAACGTTCCATATATAATTAAATTGCCCGCTTTCAGTAGTGTAAACATTGTCGGTAGAACCAAGACAAATGGGATTGGGCCCGGTAAGAGTTGGCGTTGGCAACGGATTCACAGTTACGGAAGTGTTCACACTTGAAGTGCATCCGTTTGTAGTAACAGTGTATGTAATGGTAGCTGTTCCTGGTGCGACAGGTGTAACCACCCCTGTGGAAGGATCTACTGTTGCTATCGTATTATTACTGCTGCTCCATACTCCCCCTGCCGTAGCATCCGAAAGTGAAGTGGTGCTGCGCATACATATGTTCGTGGCGCCTGTAATGGTGGCAACTACGGGCAATGGATTTACAGTAATAACAACGGGTCCGAGGGTAGACACACAACTGTTGCTATTTGTTATATCAACCGTAACTGATGCTCCGTTAGTAAGGGTTGTACTGCTAAATGTATTTGAAGCTCCGTTTTGAACACTTGCACCATCTACTTTAAAATCATAATTGGTGAAGCCCGGGCTCGCCGTAAAAGTGACGTTATCACCGGCGCAAATGATGTTATCATTATTTGCTACGCCGGATGTTTCAGCCGCGCTAAGCGTACCCGTAGGCAATGGGTTTACTGTTATCACAACGGGACCAAACGTAGATATACAACCATCAGCATTGGTAACATCGGCAGTAACAGATGCCCCGTTCGTTAACGTCGTACTGCTGAAAGTGTTTGCTGCACCGTTTTGTGCGCTTGTACCATTTACTTTGAAATTATAATTGGTGAATCCGTTAGTCGCCGTAAATGTGACGTTTGCTCCTCCGCATATAATGTTATCATTGGGTGTGCCTGAATTTTCTGCAGCTGACAGTGTGCCGGTTGGCAGGGCTTTCACTGAGATAACTATGGAATTGAATGTGGTCACACAACCATTCCCATTGGATACATCAACAGTTACAGATGCGCCGTCAGTCAGGGTTGTGCTGCTGAATATATTGGAAGCGCGGTTTTGAACGCTTGTTCCGTTCACTTTAAAATTATAATTTGTAAACCCTGCGGCAGCGGTAAAAGTTACATTGTCACCGGTGCAAATGATACCGTCATTGTTAGCGGTACCTGAACTTTCTGTGAAAGAAAGTGTCCCTGAAGGCAGTGCATTGACTGTAATCACCACGGGGCCAAATGTTGAAGCGCAACTGCTGGCATTCGTCACGTCAACGGTAACGGATGCGCCATTGGTCAAAGTTGTCGTGCTGAAAGTATTGGAAGCCCCGTTTTGGACACTTGTACCGTTTACTTTAAAATTATAATTTGAAAAACCCGCTGTGGCGGTAAATGTCACGTTTGCTCCTGTACAGATAATGTTGTCATTCGGAGTGCCCGAATTTTCAGTCGCGGTTAAGCTACCTGAAGGCAAAGCAATTACAGTAATCGTAACTGTATTGAAAGTTCTTACACAGCCATTGGCATTCTTTACGTCAACCGAAACATTATCATTATTGGCAAGGGTGGTGCTGCTGAATACATTGGAGGCGCCGTTCTGAACGCTTACGCCGTTTACTTTAAAGTTATAATTTGAAAAACCTGCGGTGGCAGTGAAAGTAACGTTAGCTCCCGCACAAATAGTATTGTTATTGGGTATACCTGAATTTTCCGTCGCAGTAAGAGTTCCTGTCGGAAGTGCGTTTACGGTGATTACGACAGGGCCGAAAGTTGATGAGCAACCACTGGAATTTGCCACATCGACGATAACGGAAGCTCCGTTTGTCAAGGTGGCAGTACTGAATGTATTGGATGCCCCGTTCTGAACACTTATTCCGTTTACTTTAAAATTATAGCTGCTGAACCCGCTTGTTGCAGTAAACGTGACATTATCACCCGCACATATTTTGTTATCATTATTGGCGGTACCAGAAGATTCGGTAGCTGTAAGCGCGCCGGCAGGCGCTGCATTTACAGTAATAACCTGTGGACCCAATGTTGCCGTACAGGCGTTGGCGTTTGTAACATCTACGGTTACAGAAGCCCCGTTGGTGAGCGTTGTAGTGCTGAATGTATTGGATGACCCGCTTTGAACAGCAGAACCATTTACTTTAAAACTATAATTAGTAAATCCTGCTGGGGCGGTAAACGTTACATTGGCACCCGGGCAAATAATATTGTCATTAGGTGTTCCTGAATTTTCTGTAGCTGTAAGCGTGCCCGTCGGCAATGCATTTACAGTAATCACAACCGGTCCGAATGTTGCACCGCAGTTCAGTGCATTGGCAACATCTACAGTTACGGAGGCGCCATTGGCTAATGTTGATGAGCTGTAAATATTTGATGTGCCGCTTTGTACGGTGGCTCCATTTACTTTAAAGGTGTAAGCAGCTTGACCTGCAGTTGCTGTAAATGTTACAGGAGCACCGGCACAAATTATATTGTCATTATTTGCAGTGCCGGATGTCTCTGCCGCGGTAAGAGAACCGGTTGGTACTGCATTTACGGTAATGGCGTAGGCGGGGGACGTTGTTGAGCACCCGTTGCCATCGGTTACGGTATAGGTTATGTTAGTGGTTCCAGCACTGACACCTGTTACAAGACCTGTATTTGATACGGTTGCTATTGCCGGATTGGATGAAGACCATATATAGGTTAAAGTTCCTGTTCCCGTAGCATTTGAAATTAACTGAAGCGTACTGCCTATACATACAGCAGTTTGATTGGTAGCCTGCGTTATTGCATTGGCTGTTGGTTTGGTAACAGTAACGGGGTAGTTTGCTGAAGTAGAAGAACACCCGTTTCCGTCAGTTACGGTATATGTTATATTAGCAGTACCGGTGCCAACCCCTGTAACAACGCCAGAATTGTTCACTGTTACTACAGAACTGTTGGAGGATGACCAGGTATAAGTTAACGGAGCTATTCCTGTCGCATTAGAATTTAAAGTTATAGTGCTGCCAATACAAACGGTAGAAGAAGTTCCTGTAATTGCACCTGCTACTGGTTTTGGATTAATTGTCACAGTGATAATGAAAGGATTGCCTGGACAGGAACCTGTAGTTGAGGTCGGGGTAACAATATATTCTACAGTGCCAGCTGTTGTATTACTGGGATTTGTCAGTGTTTGATTGATCGTTGTACCTGAACCCGCACTCGCCCCTGTAATCCCACCGGTAATGGTTCCGATGGTCCAGCCAAATGTGCTGGCAGCACTTGCTGTCAAACTGATATTGGTTGAAGTCCCACTGCAAATGGTTTTTGTAGCTGCAGTGGTAACAGTAGGTGTTGGGTTCACTGTTACGGTGATGGTGAAAGGATTGCCTGTACATGAACCTGTGGTTGAAGTAGGAGTAACAATGTATTGCAATGTTCCGGCTGTTGAATTACTGGGATTTGTCAGTGTTTGATTGATCGTTGTACCTGAACCTGCACTTGCCCCTGTAATACTACCCGTAATGGTTCCAATGGTCCAGCTAAATGCGCTGGCCACACTTGCTGTCAAACTGATACTGGTTGAAGTCCCGCTGCAAATGGATTTTGTAGCTGCCGTTGTAACTGCCGGTTTAGGGTTCACTGTCACAGTGATAGTGGAAGCACTTCCCGCACATGAACCTGCGGTTGAAGTAGGAGTAACAAGGTATTGTACTGTTCCGGCCGTTGAATTACTGGGATTGGTCAATGTCTGGTTGATTGTTGTACCTGAACCCGCACTTGCCCCTGTGATACCACCGGTAATGGTTCCAATGGTCCAGCTAAATGAACTTGCAGCACTTGCCGTCAAACTGATATTGGTTGAAGTCCCGCTGCAAATGCTAAATGTATTAGGAGTAGTAACCGACGGTATTGGATTTACCGTCGTCGTGTTAGATGCATTGGCAGCACCTATACAGCCGTTTGCATCAGTATAATTTACTGTTACCGTTTTGCTGCCTGTTGTTAACCACTGCAGCGTTACGGTATTATCCATTGAGCTGATACCTCCTGATATGATAGTATAGTCTGTGCCGGATACGCCCGGTACTGACCATACATAATTTGATTGTCCTGCCTGTGTTGTATAGGTGACATCGGTGCTGGCGCAAGTATTGGCGCCGGCAGAGGCAGTGAATGTGGGTGTTGGCAATGCATCAACCGTCGTGGTTGATGATGCAGCACTGGCTCCGGTACAGCCGTTTGCATCAGTATAATTTACTGTTACCGTTTTGCTGCCTGTTGTTAACCACTGCAGTGTTACGGTATTATCCGTTGAGCTGATACCTCCTGATATAATAGTGTAATCTGTTCCCGGAACACCTGGTGCTGACCAAATATAATTTGACTGACCACCTTGAGTGGTATAAGTAACGTCTTTGCCGATGCAAACATTTGCACCGGGTTGCGCAGTAAATGTTGGAGTTGGTAGTGCATTTATACTCACGGTTGCGCTCCCAATCATTGCTAAAGAACATGTATTACCAACATCCCTTGCTTCAATAGTATATGTATCCGCTGCAGTAATATTAGTAAAATCTAATGCCGACCCCGTTCCGGGCAAAGAAGTAACATCATTATTAGCACTATTGATAAGATAATAATCTATCCCGTTTTCTGAACCATCAAGACTGATCGTAATACCACTGCCACCAGCACAATAGGAACCTCCACCTGTTACATTAAAAGTTTGAGTAGGGCATTGCGCATATATTTTACTTATAGAAAGAATAAAAGGTATCAGTATAAGTATACTTTTAACCCATTTTATTTTACTAAAACAAGCAGTAGGACATATTTTCTGAAACGGAAAATCGATACAGTATTGCAAAAGGGCTTGCGGATGAAGCGATAGACTTTCTTTCCTTATGTCCGTATAGGGTACGTTTTTTAACACGAGTAAAAGGTTTACAATTAAAAACAATACAAATGATCCGATTCACTACTTACCGCAAGACCATACATCACAATAGCATCTATTCCAACGGCTATCCATAAGTTTGTACCTGATATTAGATAGGATATTTGGAAATCAGCGACAGGATATTGTGGAACGAGGTTAGTAAAAAAGTTGGAATACTGTTTTAAAATTGAGCGACCCTTATCGTGTGGGGGATGAATTGTATGATAAAGACTGCGTTTTTAAGGTTGACCAAATTTTTAATATAACTAAGGTAACCATTTTTTTTATTAACAAAGAATTATTTTAAAAAATTTTTTGGCCATTCATTGGGGCAGATTTAAATTCTCAATTTTTTTCTTTCTGAAAACGTATCAAAAACCATCAAACTTTATTTATATTATGCATATTTATTCGAATTGTATAGTTTGAATAGTTAATTATTAAAGAGCATTGAGTTGCGTTTACTACTATCGTGAAAGCGATCCACCAATAAAAAATAAATAAACTCCTCCCGCCATTCGCGATGACAATTAACCCAATATTTTTTCCGGGCTTTGGAGAAAGATCAATATCATGAATGGATCGAAGCATCTTTATACTTACCCTCGCTACTGAAACTTTTTTTTCAGAGCTCGTTTTGCATCATCTAACATGTTCTTTAAACACCATTTACAATACCAATCAGCAAAAAGAAAGAGAGAATTTTATAAAAGAACAATTTTGGTTTTTCATCAGTAATGGATAATTCAGCTTTGGCACCACCTGTAGAAACAGGAAAAACTTTTAAATGCATTCTATACCATGTATTTTGAACCAGGCCCGGTGTGATTTTCTGTTAGGTATTCGAGGTTTAATTTACTACCCATCATCATTGAAGACTTGGTCATGTGCATCCCGGTAACGCCTAAATCATCAATCATCTTGAATACTTCCCCCTGTGATGCATGATATTTTTCGACTCTTGATAACGTTTTCATATAAATTAATTTTGTTCAGGTTACTTTCAACAGCTTTCACAATGAGTGTCTCATCAAACCATTCAGAAATAATTTTGGCAGCTTCCTTAGGGTGAGAAAGCATCCAGAAAACGCCACCATCAACTTCAATAATTTTTTTTCTTACAGCTGGCAACCAGTTAAACAGATCTTTTTCATAAGAAGGGAAAAAACCTCTTAACGGAACCAAAAACATTGTTGGCACCTTCAATTCAGAAAGAGATTTCGGTGGCGGTGTATAAACCAGAGACATAATAGCAGAAAGAGGATTCCATGTGTCAAAATCAGGATCTTTGAAAAATCCTTCTTGTATCAAGCGAGTTTCAATTATTCTGTTCTCTTTTTTAGTTTCTATCATTTCTTTAAAATCCAGATAGGAACGGATTGGAAATTTTATCCATGGAAAAATTTTATTGAGAAACTTTGCAACACGAAAAATTTTCTTTCTTCTTTTTGCAGCACCATTTCCCTCACTCCATGCATCCCGGAATTTTTTTTCGTTCATTATCACGGGACCATTCATGTATGCTGCGCTTTTTATCAGATTGCATTCTAAGGACAGATAAAAAGTCGCATAAGCACCAAGCCCTTCCCCAAATACGCCGATTTGAGCATTGTAATTATCGACTATGTACTCAAGTGCGTCTCTATGCCGAGAAATTAATTCGTTGACCATAACGCCTCCATGTTTTGGCATTATAAAAACATTGAATCCATTCAGATGCATCAGGTAGGCGAGTTCAGCAAACACATAGGAATGACCCCCAAAACCGGGCGAAATCAAGATGTTGGGAGCCGCAGTATTTTTTTCGAACACTACAAAGTCAAAACTCTTTCCAGCAGAAGTAAAATTTGTTAGATTAATTGATCTTTCAATTTCATCTGCATTTGTTTCTATAGCATAGTATTTTTTCCAGTAAATGAGATCTTTCACGACTTTAAGTATTTTATTTTTCACGACAAACCGGGTTATATTATAACCCGGTTTTATTGATTTTACTGTTTAACCGTGCTTGTATAAACTCTATTTACCTTGTACATTTTATGAAACTCGTCATAGTTGATTAGTTCCTTATCTTCTTTAAACTGTGCATCTAATGCATCATGAAAAGCATGATCATTTGGAAATGCTTTTTTAAGATTCAACTTTGTTAATTCCCGCAAAACATTAGAATTACTTGTTGTAAAGTAATATTTAGGTGCATACTTTTCTGCTTCCTTCGGCGAATGGGATAGATGCTGATACTTGTAAATAACTATGGGTTCTCCCAGATTAATAACGGTATAACCTTTTTCTTTTGTTGCTGTTGCAGAAGTGAGGCTTACTTTTTGTGCTATTTTCCCCGGTCTGCATTGAGTTCGTGCATGCTAATATCCTGCAAACCTTCACTCTTAATATATTTTATTAAGCGGTTGCATTGCTCATTATATGAATTAATCTTTGATTTGGATGCGCTCCGCGTGTTTTCTTCAATGATTATTTTTAATTGCTGTTCAATAACCGGGAGCTTTGCCGGAGAGGCAATATTAATTTCTTCAAATGGATTAAAACCCTGTTGAAGTTTTTGGTTCATAAAACGCTCAGCAGATTTGCCCCATTCATAACGCTCACGTGCGTTCTGAATGCGATTCATGTCGAAGCGTTCTTTAAATTGTTTGTACTTGTTGGTTGTGCCTGGAAGGAGATAAGAATAACTAATGTACCATTCCTTCGAAGTATCTTTATTGGCTGTATAAAGACGGGCTGGTTTGTAATTACAAAAAGTCAACTTCATGTTAGTTTGTGTTTTAAATTCTTCTAACAGTCGTTGACTTCTATTTTGCCGAGTTTTTTGCCGAGTTGTGGCGGCAAACTTCACAACTCATTCATTTTCAGTTTGTTCTGAGCGGACCGGACGGACTCGAACCCGCGACCTGTGACAGAACAGCGTACTACTCCTGTTTGATAAATATTTTTCTACCCTTTGTCCGTTCTTCCTTTGCTTTTTTCAAATCTTTTTCACCTTGTCTGATTTGATTTTGCACAGTCGCTTTAACATCTGAAAAAATAAGTTGAATTTTCCCGTCCATATACACACTTATTAATTTCTGCTTTTGTCAAACCTGATTACACTTACTAAGATGACAATAATGAAAATGGCAAGTTGGATAATATAAAATCGGTTAAGTGTTCCTCTTATATTTGTGGCGCGTTGAATAAAATCAGGAGCATTGTCACCAATCATTTCCCTAAGCTTAAAGCCCTGTTTATTTCCTACAAACATTCCATTCAGCACTAATAAAATAACCAGCGTCATCTTAACCATAAACCACAATTGTTCCCACCAGGTTCCTTTAACCGTTACTAACATGCCGATTCCGGTCAGGAACAATATTGCCGCGCCTGATCTAACCAATCGGCCATATTTGGCCATAAGTGGAAGTAAACCCAAGGCCGCCCTGTTATCTCCATCATCCGCAAATTTCCAGAAGGTTTTAAAAGTTAAATAATCTATTACGGTGGTGCCTGCCATTATCACCAAACCCGTTATATGCAATGCCAGCAATATCCGGAGAATAAGATATGTTTTCATGTTTACTTTATTGTTTTCATTGTTTTACATTACTATTTTATTCATAAACTTTTTGAAGCGCTCAAGAGTAAACCAGATGGATACATCCATACGGGTAGTCTTGATATCTTATAGGGCTTTTATACTTAATTGGTATTTAAGCTAATATGTCGGAGCCCATTGCTGCGAACTATATTCTGTTCTTTGTAATGCCTTAATAAAAATAGTAGTGCATAAATGGCGGTAACAAATTGAAGTATTCCGGTAAATTCAAAAATAAAATTGTTAGGCATCTCGTACATCGGTGGGGGAAATAGGTCGGTTAAGATGTTCAATTTTACTCCTGCAAAGAATAATATGTTTTTTAAGAAGTGATTATATCCTCCTTCATAAAATCCAATTAACAATATAGGCACAGACCATGCAAGGATCTGAAACAATATATAATGCAATCTTTTTTTTAGGGGGTTGGTAGCTTTTCTGTATTCCCGATAGATTATATATTCCAGAACGACAACAGGTATTGACACATAGGCAACATGAGCCCTAAAAGCTTGGGGATAGATTATTGATGCATAAAAATGGTGGAATATTGTTAAGCCCATCAGGCATAAAGTTGTCAAGAAGAATTTATGCAGATTATTCATGATTAAAATATTTATCTGCAAAGCTATAAGTGTGGTTGTTCCTGGTCTTGTATAAAATTTACTTACCCTCTTTGAAGCAACACCATTCGGGAGCAAATATTACCTGTTTTTAGATAATTTATAGGAGTGAAGCCGGAGAACCGGGTAAATTGCCTGGTGAAATGAGCTTGATCAAAATAATCGTGGTCATAAGCAACCCCCGCTAAATGGTGATTTGCTATAAGTGGCAGATCGTTAATGACATTTGAGAATTGATAGATTTGCTGAAGTTTTTTGGGTGTCAGCCCGGTATATGTTCTGAAAATATGAATAAGGTGTTTTTGTGAGTATCCCGACTTCTGCACGAGTAAACTGATGGGTTGCTCGATGTTAGCAATAAGAAACTGTACTACATTGGCTTCAACAATATTCCGTTTGTTCTTCTTTATAATGTCAACAAAAAAGCGTGTAATCAAAGATGAAAATTCATTTGTATCAGACTGATGCAACAGTTCCTCGTGCAACTGTTTAATTTTGTTTCCAAAGATATATTCTGCCTCTACCATTTTGTTTAACAAGTGATCCTGACGTATTCCGCTAAGCATAAATAATCCATTGGGGCGAAAACGGATAATTACTTTGCGTTCATTTTGTGCCAGGGGTAAGTAAAATGGGGTTTCCCGTTGTCCTAAAAGAAGATATGGATGAAGGTATATTGAAGAATCTCCAAATGATACTTCAACCTTTAATTGGGAGGGAGGATTAAGATCGATAATGAGCTGAGGCATTCCGTCTGGTAATACTCCTGCATATGGATAAGGATGATTGTAATTCTCATAATACACGATACTTTCAATGTAATCTGTCAATACATCCAGGACAGGAATGATTTTTACGTTATACCTTGTTCGTTGCCAATCATTTAACCGCCTTTCAAGGACCTCTACACGATCAGAGGGGGAGTTAGTAATTAGTTCTTCCTGATAATTTATCATCAATTGATGTGCATCTACCCTAAACAATCCCGCTATCTTATATAATTGATAAGGGGAAGGCAGGATCTCTTCGCGTTCGATCTGCTGTATTTTTGGAGGTGGAATATTGACAAGCACAGCAACCTGGTCCATGGAAAAATCATGACTTTGTCTCAGGTTCCTTAAATATTTACCAATGCCAGCCATACACAAAATTATAAAATCGTAGTCATACCGTAGTTAAATATCATGATCTCTTCAGAACCGGCAATGACCACAAACCACCAATGATTAAAAATAAGAGTACTATCAGAACTGCGGTATATAAATCCATCGGTTTTAAGACCATCAGTGCAATTATACCTACTCCAATCGCAATACGCAATCTTATTGATGGGATCAAATACCTGATGCTATCCTTGTGGATTTTATTGTTGCCCGTTCCGTTTACAAGGGCCAGTCTGCGCATTCTAAGCCGGGCCATTTTTTTGAATGATAATCCAATAATAATTATGAGCAAAAGGGATACCATTGCCATTACTGTCCATGGCATTGCTCCCGAAAACCTGACCATAAGCCCCATCCCGGTCGCTAATGCCGTAATCATTGACAACATAGATGATCTTGTGATAAGTTTCATTTCCAGAGAAACTTTATTTCCAGGTTCAGTATTTAAAGAGTTCTGTATGCCTAAAATCAGTTTGTATTCCAAGGCCCATGTTACAAACAATGCAATGGCACTTAAGATATGTGCAAAAATGACTAGTTGAATGATATTCATATGTTGGTTTTATGTCTGATTGCTGTTTTTTTATTGATTGGTTCGTTGCAAAAGTTCGTCGATAGACCAATGATCATCGGCATGACGCCCATACTTACAATCCACCATCCTGCCATCTGTTGCTATTAAAAAATCAGCAGGCAAGCCAAGGCTTCCGCCTTTTGGACGTAACGGCGGCAATGCCTGGTTGCCTCTCAGGAATTGCAATAAACTGTTGCCAACCGACCGAAAAATTGGTACAATAGCTGATATACTCAGTACAGATCTAAGCGAAGATTTTACTCCCCAGGCTTTATATAATTTCTTTTGAGGATCTGCAATCACATGAAAAGGCAAGTTGCTGGCATATTTCAGGAGCTCCTTTTGGGTCGAATGAAAAATAACTATTTCCAATATACCAGCCTCTTTCAACTTCAGGTGATGTTTGGCAAAATTTTGTAAATGCAGATTGCAGACTGGACAACCGGCAAACCTCCTGAATTGCAAATGAGTTAATTTTTCATGAGAAGGCACTCTAATGATTTCGCCGGTAATGGAATGTAACACCAGATTTTTGATATACATTCCCTTCGTATATTTCATCTGCCCTGTCTTTGGCAAATTTGTTTCTAAACCCATTGACGTTTCTTTAGGTATATCTTTTAAAAATCGTAACTAATTCCCCGTCAAAATTATTTTCTTGCGGCGGCCATTCATTGTAAAAAAATTACCTGTACACTTCATTAAATGAGTTGAAATCCCTGATGAATTATTACATAAATTTTAAGTAATACGAGTTATTCAATTATAATCCTTTCTCACAACTGCGTGTCAGTCGTATATCCCAGCCATATTTTTATTACGCTAGCTCTGCTTTTGAACAAAGTGGTATCAAAAATATTCGATTCAAATCTGGCGTAATTCTCATCAAGAAAAGGGAAGAATGTAAGATTACAATTTCGCCTTTGCAGGTTATAAAACAGATACCGAAAGGAGTGACCATTCTTGACACGCATAAAAGCAGGGGATTCGGTTTTGTAGAGACGCCTGATAATGCTACAGGAGAAAAAGCCATGAAAGAGCTAAGCATTTCGGAAATTGACGGCAGACGCCTAACCGTTAAAGT
>WNGE01005325.1_pt1 | contig 29026 bp, 27 predicted proteins | sample 5400651 | NCBI WGS metagenome assembly WNGE01 (sample SAMN13153370, study PRJNA577476) | soil metagenome | isolation source: 60 cm soil or saprolite under grassland replicate 2 | place: USA:California | collected 2016-06-15
TGGGTGCTGGCCAGGCTCTTCCGGGCCTTCAATCCCCTGTCCCCGGTCGTGCTCTTTGTTGCCGAGCTCGAGCGAGATCTCGTCGCCGAGGCCGCGTCCATGCATCCCGCGCTCCTGCTCGAGAAGCCTATCAACCCCGCGCGCCTGCGTGCGGTGGTGCGTCAGCTCCGAACAACCACCGCCGCCGGCTAGCGACCCGCCTGAACGCTCCACGCTGGTAACGATCGCCGCGCTCGAGGCTCGCTTGCAAACGGAGCGCTCCTCGGCCAGACTGTCGCCGGATGATCACCCACCGGAGACCACGACCGTGCAGACGCATGCCCGAGCTTGCCTCGTCGCGGCGACTCATGGCGGGCCCGGGATCGGAAGGCTCCACGATCACCCAGATCGACCCATGAGCCACCGCATCGAGAAGGGGACGCCCATGCGAGCAGCGCGCGCGATCATCCTGGCCGCCTTGACCTTTCTCTCCATTCCCGTGGCCGGGGCCGCCCAGACTCCCGGGGAAGTCTTCAGAAAGGTCACCCCTTCCGTGGTCGTCATACGCGCCAAGGGAAGCGAAGTGACGACAGGCGGGCAGGTGCGTTTCACGGAAACAGGCTCCGGGGTACTCATATCCGCCGACGGAAAGGTGATGACCGCGGCCCATGTCGTCCACTCCATGAACGACATCAGCGTGGAGTTCCTCGGGGGGGACACGGTCTCCGCCAAAGTCATCGCCTCCGAGCCGGCGGCCGATCTCTCCCTCCTTCAGCTCGAGCGGGTTCCCGCGGGCGCCAAAGTGGCCGTCATGGCCAATTCCAATACGGTGCGGGTCGGCGACCCCGTGTATATCGTGGGCGCGCCCTATGGCCTCAGCTACTCCCTGAGCGCGGGACTGATCAGCGCCCGCTGGGCGCCCAACACGGTGCACCGGGCCATGCCGCTCGCAGAGTTCTTCCAAACCAATGCCACCATCAACACGGGCAATTCCGGCGGGCCAATGTTCAATGCGGCGGGGGAAGTCATCGGCATCGTCAGCCACAACATCTCGAAGTCGGGCGGGAGCGAGGGCCTGGGCTTCGTGGTGACCATGAAGACGGCGCAGGAGCTCCTTCTCGCCAAGAAGTCCTTCTGGGGCGGGCTCGAGGGGGAGTTCCTCTCGGATGAGCTGCTCGATCTCCTCAACGTGCCCAACAATATGAAGGGCTACCTCGTCAAGAGCGTGGCCAAGGGATCCCCGGGGGACGAGGCGGGCCTTCGCGGCGGCAACAAGGTGGTCACCGTGGACGGACAGCAGATCGTCCTCGGGGGCGACATCATCCTCAGCGTCGAAGGCGTTCCCGCGGAGTCGGCGGCCAGCATGATGAAGATCCGCGACCATCTCGCAACGATGAAGTCCGGCGACTCGCTCAAGGCCACCGTCCTGCGCGCAGGCAAGGTGATCGATCTGACCGGGGTCGTGCCCTAGCCAGACGATCGGCGCAGCTACAGCTGCCCGGAGTCGCCCCAGTGGTCGAGGAGCTTCTGGTACGCGGGGTCGTGGTAGCGGTCGAGATGAAAGGCGGACGCGTAGGGGGGCAGAGGGCGCTCGGCAATGTAGTCGGCGAGCAGATCCGCCGCGCCGTTCGACGACATCATGCCGTAGCCTGAGAGGGCGCCGATGACGTAGGCGCCCTCTATGGGCAGAGGGCACGAGAGAAATCGGTTCTCGCGCGTCTTGGTGTAGTAGCCACCGTCCACGAAGCAGCGCGGCAGTCGCTCGACGTAGGCCGCCATGGCCGGAATCATGCGCGCCATGCCCCGCAGCACCACCTCGGGATGCGAAGAATCGAAGTCGGGCGGGAAGGCGGGCTCGACCGGCTCGACGTCGTAGGTCCACACGCCGAGCACCGACGTGCTCTCGCCCGCGCCCTCGGGCCGGCCATGCGCGCCCGACGGCAGCTCCTCGGTGAGGTGCCGGTGGCGCGGCGATCCCGCAAGCTCCGCCCGCTCATCCTCCGACCAGCCGATGGTGAGCGGATCAGCCCATATCGTCATGGGCGCTCCCCGCGGCATGGCGCCCAGCGGATCGTTGAAGGCGATCTTCGAGTGGAGCTCGCAGAAGATCGGCAGGTCGAGCCCGAGCATCCGGCCCGCGCTCCTGAGGTACGGCCCCGCCGCGAGGACGGCCCGCGTCGTCCCGATGGTCTGCGTCCCGCCCGCCGTCCGCACCTCCACCCCACGCACGCGCCCGCCCGTGGCGTCGATGCCCTCGACGCGTCCCTCGACGAGGCGGGCGCCGTGGGCGCGGGCCTGCTCGAGCAGGTACATGCCGAGCTGCTGTCCGCTGAACCACCCGCAGCGCCGGGCGTGGAGGAGGGCGATGGTGTCGGGAGCGAGCCACGGATAGTGACGTCTGATGAGGGACGGCTCCGTGATGAGGTCAGTGCCCCGAAGGGACGGCTCGAAGCCATCGAACGCGGCGGGCTGGTAGTCGTCCGACGACGTCGCGTGCATCCGTACCGGCCCCGCCCCGAGCGCGGCGGCTTCCTCCGCTGCGCTGACGAAACTCGCCATGCGCTTCGCCTCGGCGGTGGCGAAGAGATAACCGCGCCGGTTGAGCCTGAACACGTTGGCGCTCTCGACGGCGAGCTCCTCGAGGAGATCGATGCTTCGGTCCATGAGGGCGACCATGTTGTTGCCGGGACCGGGCCACCAGTTGCGGTAGCATTCGGCGGACTTGTCGCTCGTGAGAGTGAGGGGTGGTCGCTCGTCCACGATGACGATGCCGCGCACGCCCCGACGCACGGCGAGGTGATACGCGGTGGCCACGCCCGCGATGCCCGCCCCGCAGATCACGACTTCGGAGGAGAGCTGACTCATGTCGCCCGCCAGCATACCTCAACCCGGAACCTCGACGCCTCCATGACGCTGTGATAGTCTTGCCGCCTCATGCATCGGCCTGAACCCGCCTGCTCCAGGCGTGCGCAATGACCCCCGGCAGTGTCGCCCCGGCGGCCCCTGCCCGCGCTCCCTGGCATTGGAGCCTCGACGCCTCGGCGGGCGTCATTGTTCTCCGGCTCTCCGGATCGTGGCGCATGCCGGACCATCTGCCATCACCGGCGGACGTCGAGACCGAGCTGGCGGGGGCTTCCTCGGCGCGCCACCTGACTTTCGACACGGGCGAGGTCACCGCATGGGACACGGGTTTTTTGGTCTTCGTCCTCAACGTGCGCGACGCCGCGACGTCGCTCGGTCTCACCGTGGATCGTTCGGGCCTGCCCGACGGCGTCCGCAAGCTCCTCGATCTGGCCGCGGCCGTGCCGGAGCGCGACACCAAGCGCGCCGGGGCCGAGCAGACTTTCCTCGCCCGCTTGGGCACCTCGGCCACCTCCGCCCTCGCCGGCGCGGGAGCGATGATCACCTTCATCGGCGAGTCCTCGATCGCCCTCGCCCATGCCGCGGTCGGCCGCGCGCGTTTCCGCCGCGTCGACCTCATGCTCAATATCCAGGAGGCGGGGGCGAGCGCGCTCGGCATCGTCTCGCTCATCAGCTTCCTTATCGGACTGATCCTGGCCTTCGTGGGGGCCATCCAGTTGCGGCAGTTCGGGGCCCAGATCTACATCGCCGATTTGGTCGCCATCGGGATGGCGCGGGAGATGGGCGCCATGATGGCGGCCATCATCATGGCGGGGCGCACGGGAGCGGCCTACGCGGCGCAGCTCGGGACCATGCGGGTCAACGAAGAGATCGACGCCCTCACCACCATGGGCATCTCTCCCTTCGAGTTCCTCGTGCTGCCGCGGATGCTCGGCCTCATCCTGATGATGCCGCTCCTCACGATCTACGCCGACCTCGTGGGCATCCTCGGGGGGGCCGTGGTGGGGGTGGGCATGCTCAAGGTCGGGGTCGTCCCGTACTGGAACCACACGTGGAGCGCCGCCTCCCTCGCGGATTTCTCCGCGGGCCTGATGAAGAGCGTGGTCTTCGGCGTGCTCATCGCCATCGCCGGCTGCATGCGCGGCATGCAGTCCGGGCGCAGCTCGGCCGCGGTGGGGCTGGCCGCGACCTCCGCCGTGGTGACGGGAATCGTCTTCGTGATCGTCTCCGACGCCGTCCTCACCGTGGTCTATGACGCCATTGGATTCTAGCCACGCTCCGCCTCGCATTCGCGTGGTGGACGTGACCATGGCCTACGGAGATTTCGTCATCCAGCGCGATCTCAACTTCGATGTCGCGCGCGGCGAGATCTTCATCATCATGGGGGGGAGCGGCTGCGGGAAGAGCACGCTCCTGCGCCATATGATCGGGCTGATCCGTCCCGCGAAGGGTGACGTGCTTTACGACGGGGCGAGCTTCTGGGGCACCGATGACGATGAGCGTCAGCTCATGGTCCGCCGCTTCGGCGTGCTCTATCAGAGCGGCGCCCTCTGGAGCTCGATGACGCTCGCGGAGAACATCGGCCTGCCCCTCGGCGAGTTCACGGATCTCAAGGCCGAGCAGATTCGCGAGGTGGCCTCGCTCAAGCTCTCCCTGGTGGGGCTCGGCGGCTTCGAGGACTTCTATCCTTCGGAGATCAGCGGGGGCATGCAGAAGCGGGCGGGGCTCGCCCGCGCCATGGCCCTCGATCCGGACATCCTCTTCCTCGACGAACCCTCGGCCGGGCTCGATCCGGTCAGCTCGCGACTGCTCGACGACTTGATTCTCGAGCTCCGCGACAGCCTCCGCTGCACGGTGGTGGCGGTGACGCACGAGCTCGCCAGCATCTTCACCATCGCCGACAATTCCGTCTATCTCGACGCCCAGACGCGGACCATGCTCGCCCAAGGCAATCCGAAAAAGCTCCTCGCGGAGTCGACGGATCCGAAGGTCCACGCCTTCCTGACTCGGGGCGGACGGGAGCCCGGGGCGGTTCCGGCCGGGCGCGCGGCGGGAGCCCAGGCATGAGCACGCGGGCCAACCCGACCGCCATCGGGGCCTTTGTGGTGGGGGCGCTCGCCTTCGCGGTCATCGGTCTCGTCACCCTGGGCGGGCTCCAGATCTTCAAGAAGGAGCTGCACTTCGTCCTCTTTTTCGAAGGCTCGCTGGGCGGACTCGATGTCGGCGCCCCCGTGGAGATCCGTGGGGTCAAGATCGGCACGGTGACGCGGATCCGTCTCTTCGCTCGGAGGCAACAGATCGGCGTGTACGTGAGCATCGATCCCTCGCTGCTGCCGAAGGGCGGTGAGGTGAGGGAAAGCGTGGTGGGAGTCCAGGAGCTGATCAAGCAAGGTTTGCGGGCGCAGCTGCAGACCCAGAGCCTGCTCACCGGCCAGCTCCTCGTGTATCTCGACTATTTCCCCAACTCTCCCATCGTGCTCACCCATCTCGATCCCAGCGTGCCGGAGATCCCGACCGTCCCCACCACGCTCGCCCGGCTCCAGGCGCGCCTCGAGGCTTTCCTGAACAAGCTCGAGCAGATCAACCTCGATCAGTTGACGGTGGCCATGACGGAAACGATGCAGAATGCCCGCGCCTTGCTCGGCTCTCCCGAGGTCAAGGCGGCCATCGTTTCGGCGAACCGCGCGCTTCAATCGGCCGACCTCGCCCTCAAGAACGCCGATCAGGTCATCAAGGGATTCGACAAGAAGCTCGATACCATCGGGGGAGAGGCCAGCGCGACTCTCGCCGAGACCCAAAAGCTGATCGCGGATACCCAGAAGGTCCTGGGGAGGCTTGACGCGCAGATCGAGCCCCTCTCGAACTCGCTGCGCTCGACAAGCGAGTCCGCCACGGTCACCCTCCGCTCGGTGGACCGGGCGGTGGACGGCGACTCGCGCCTGGGGTATGAAATGCTCCGTGCGCTCCGTGACGTCGCGGATGCCGCTCGCTCACTGAAGACGCTCGCCGACTATCTCGAGCGTCATCCGGATGCTCTGCTCCGTGGCAAGGGAGGTCCAGAAAGCAAATGACGACCCTCATTCGACGTGTCGCGCTGCCGTTCGCCGTCGTCTCGGCCCTCCTCGCCGGAGGCTGCCTGGGCGGTACCGCTCCCACGCGCTTCTACGTTCTCGGCGCCGTCGACGGACCGGCCGTGGCCGGCGACCGCGCCCTCACCCTCGGGATCGGCCCCGTGACCCTCGCGGGTTACCTGGACAGGCCGCAAATCGTCACGCGCCCCGCCACGGACAAGATCGATCTTGGCGAATTTGACCAGTGGGGTGAGCCGCTGCGAGACGGCATCTCCCGCGTCCTCGCCGAAGACCTCTCGCGCCAGCTCCCCTCCGCGAAGATAGCGATCTTCCCGTGGCGGGGCCTCGACGCGGTCCGGTATCAGGTGCTCGTCGACGTCACTCGCTTCGACGGACCGGCCGGGGGCGATACCGCCCTCGAGGCGCGCTGGCGCATCCTCGACGGCGTCACCGCCAAGGAAACCGCGGCCAAGACCACGCGGCTCGCGGAGTCCCCGGGTGGCTCCGGCTATCCCTTGACCGTCTCGGCCATGAGCCGGGCCCTCAATACTTTGAGTCGCGAGATTGCCCAGACCCTGGTCGCGCTGCCCCAATAGTGGCCGCGATTCACAACCCTGACATCAGGAGACCTACCCCATGGCAACGAAGCCAACCCGACGTGAATTTCTCCGCGACGCGACGGTAGCGGCGGGAGCGGCCGCCCTCGCGGGCGCCCTTCCTGCGGCGACGGCGAGCGCCCAGGGCGCCAAGGCGCCCGAGGCCAAGATCGGGGCCCAGCTCATCGGCAAGCTCGAGGGTCCGGAGCTCGTGCTCGACGCCACCAAATGGCCGAAGAAGTTCGCCGAGGCGCCCATGCTGGCCGAGATGGTGAAGGCGGGCAAGCTGCCGCCCGTCGAGAAGCGCGTACCCGACGAGCCCATGGTGGTCAAGCCGCTCCAGTCCATCGGCCGCTACGGCGGCACGTGGCGGCGCGGCTTCACCGGTCCCGGCGACGGAGAGAACGGCAACCGCATCGTCTCCACCGACAAGATCCTCTTCTGGGATTACACGGGCACCAAGGTCATGCCCTGCGTGGCCAAGGAGTGGAAGCAGAGCGACGACGGGAAGAGTGTGACGATCTCGTTGCGCAAGGGCATGAAATGGTCCGACGGCACGCCCTTCACCGCCAACGACTTCGTCTTCTGGTACGAGGAGGTCTATCTCAACAAGGACATCCTGCCCACGCCGCATCCCGATTTCATGGCCAACGGCAAGTCGGGCGCCATTCGCAAGGTGGACGACGCCACCGTGGTCTTCGAGTTCCAGGATCCGAACTATCTCTTCGTGGACATCCTCGCGGGCAGCACCGCCATCGGCGGCGGCCAGGCGACGCAGTCGATGGACAAGCGCAGCATGGGTGCCTACATGCCCGCGCACTATATAAAGCAGTTCCTGCCGAAGTTCTCCTCGAAGGACGAAGTGGACAAAAAGGCCAAGGCGGCGGGCTTCGACGGCTGGCTGACCTATATCAAGAACCGCTGGGACTGGCGGCTCAATCCCGAGTTGCCCGTGCTCACGCCGTGGAAGACGGTCAATCCCATCAATACCCCGACGTGGGTGCTCGAGCGCAATCCCTACTACATGGGAGTGGACACCGCGGGCAATCAGCTGCCGTACATCGATCGCATCAGCATGACCCTCGCCGAGAACCTCGAGGTCCTGAACCTCCGCGCCATCGCGGGCCAGTACGATCTCCAGGAGCGGCACACCGCGCTGGCCAAGCTCCCCGTCTTCCTCGAGAACCGGCAGAAGGTCGGCTACGACGTCCACCTCGATCCGGCTCTCAATGGCTCCGATGCCACGCTCCAGACCAACCAGGCCTACGAGGCGGATGCCGAGATCGCCAAGTGGCTTCACACCAGTGACTTCCGCCGCGCCCTGTCCATGGGCATCGATCGCGACCAGCTCAACGAGACGTTCTGGGTCGGCGTGGGCACCCCGGGATCGGTGGCCCCCGCGGAGAGCCTGTCCTACAGTCCGGGGCCAGACTGGCGGAAGAAGTGGTCCACCCTCGACGTCAAGCAGGCCAACGCCCTCCTCGACAAGATCGGCCTCGCCAAGAAGGACGGCGAAGGCTACCGGCTGCGCACCGACGGCAAGGGGCGCCTCCGCCTCGAGCTGCAGACCTCGGCGGGCGCCTTCGTGCCCCACACCCAGATCGCCGAGATGATCAAGGAGCAATGGAAGAAGATCGGGGTGCAGGCCGACGTCAAGGAAATGGAGCGGAGCCTTTTCTTCACCCGCATCGCGAGCAACGAGCATCAGATCGCGCTGTGGGCCAATGACGGCTCGGAAGTGCTCTACCTCTTCCCGCGCCACGCCCTGCCCCTCGACCCCGTGGAAGCCCTCCTCGGCACACCCATCGCCCGCTGGTATGCTAGTAACGGCGCGCAGGGCAAAGGTCCCAAGGACCCGCGGATGATCTCCGCCCTCGAGCTCTACCGCTCCGCGAATGGCAAGAAGACCCAGGAGCGATACAAGATCGCCCAGGACATCTGGAAGATCCTCGTCGACGAGCAGTACTCGATCGGCACCGTCGGATTGTCGCCGGCGACCATGGGGGTGCGCATCGTGAGCAACAAGCTGGGGAACATTCCGTCGCGGCAGACCAACGCCCAGCATGCGCGCACGCCCTGCTCGTCGCACCCGGCGACCTTCTTCTACAAGGCCTGAGCGGTGACGGAGCGCTAGCGCACCATGCTTGCGTATCTCGCCCGCCGTTTGCTCCTCGCGGTGTTGACGACGTGGGCGGTGTCCGTGCTCGCCTACGTCGTCATCCAGCTGCCGCCGGGTGACTACATCACCTCGTACATCGCCCAGATGTCGGCGTCGGGCAGCTTCGTCTCCCAGCAGGAGGCGGAGGCGCTGCGCCAGCAGTACGGGCTCGACAAACCCATCTGGGTCCAGTACATGCGCTGGATGGGGATGGTGATGCAGGGGCGGTTCGGCATGGCCCTCGAATGGGGCCGTCCCGTCTCCGAAGTGATCGGCGACCGGCTGTGGCTGACCATGGCCGTGTCGGGGGCGGCCATCCTCCTCACCTGGGTGCTCGCCCTCCCCATCGGCATCTACTCCGCCGTCCGCCAGTACTCGGTGGGCGACTACGTCGCCACCTTCATCGGCTTCATCGGCCTCGCCGTCCCCTCCTTCATGCTGGCCCTGGTCCTCATGTATCTCGGCTTCACGCTCTTCAACATGAACATCGGCGGGCTCTTCTCCGACGACATGGCGCAGGCGCGGTGGAGCCTGGCCAAGGTGTGGGATCTCATCAAGCACCTGCCGCTGCCCGCGGCCATCCTGGGCCTGGCGGGGACGGCCCAGCTGATCCGCATCATGCGCGCCAATCTCCTCGACGAGCTGCGCAAGCCCTATGTGGTCACCGCCCGCGCGCGCGGGCTCAGCGAGTGGCGGGTGATCCTCAAGTATCCGGTACGCGTCGCCCTCAATCCCTTCGCGAGCACGGTCGGCTACCTGCTGCCCTATGTGGTCTCGGGCAGCATCATCGTCTCGCTCGTGCTCTCGCTGCCCACGGTGGGACCGCTCCTCCTCCGCGCTCTCGTGGCCCAGGACATGTTCCTCGCCGGCACCATCGTGCTCCTCCTGGGTGTGATGACGGTGATCGGGACCCTGATCTCGGATCTTCTGCTCATGTGGATTGACCCCCGCATCCGGTTGGAGGGCAGGAGATAGCCGAGCGCGAGGAAGAACGCATCTCCGTCGCCACCCAGTGGCAGCTCATGTGGTGGCGTTTCCGCCGCCACCGGCTGGCCATGATCGGGACGGCGGTGGTGCTGCTCTTCTACGCCACGGTGGTCTTCGCCGACTTTCTCGCCTACTCGGAGCCCGGCGCCTCCGAGGCCCAGCGCTCACTTCTGCCTCCGCAGCGCATCCATCTCTTCCAGGACGGCCGCTTCGCGCCCTTCGTCTACGGCCTCACCGGCAAGCGCGATCCCATGACGTTCAAGCGGGTCTACACGCCGGATCCGGAGAAGAAAATTCCCGTGCGGTTTTTCGCCCCCGGCTTCGCGTACCGCTTTCTCGGGCTCCTGCCGACCGACCGGCACCTGCTCGGTCTGGAGGGCGCGCGGGCCGAGGACGGGTTGTTCGTCCTCGGCACCGACGAGCAGGGGCGCGATCTCTGGTCGCGCCTCATGTTCGGCACGCGCACCTCGCTCACCATCGGCCTCTTGGGCGTGGCCATGAGCCTGGTGCTGGGGGTGGTGCTGGGCGGCATCTCGGGTCTCTACGGGGGCATGGTGGACACGGTCATCCAGCGCGTCATCGAGATCCTGCGCTCCATCCCCACCATCCCCCTCTGGATGGGGCTGGCCGCGGCGCTGCCCAACGACTGGTCGGTGATGCAGGTCTACTTCGCCATCACCCTGATCATCTCGCTCGTCGGCTGGACGGAGCTGGCGCGCGTGGTGCGCGGGCGCTTCCTCTCCCTGCGCGAGGAAGATTTCGTGATGGCCGCGGAGCTCTGCGGCTCCTCGCGGACGCGCATCATCGTGAGCCATCTCATCCCCTCCTTCCTTTCCCACATCATCGCGGCCACCACCCTGGCTATTCCCGCCATGATCATCAGCGAGACCTCGCTGTCCTTCCTGGGGCTGGGGCTGCGCCCGCCCGCCATCAGCTGGGGCGTGCTGCTCCAGCAGGCGCAGAACATCCAGGCCCTCGCCATCTCGCCGTGGCTCCTCGCCGCCTCCGTGCCCGTCATCATCGTGATCCTCGCCCTCAACTTCATGGGCGACGGCCTGCGCGACGCGGCGGATCCGTACGGGCATTAGCGGGTCTCGTGCATGAGTTCTCCCGCCGTGAGGCTCTTGTTGGTTGATTCCCTACACGTGAGGCGGGCGGGTCCTGTCATCGGGGGAAGCGGCTGCGCAACCGGCTCCGCCACCCTACGCGTCGTGAATCGCAGCCCTGCGGGCTGCGCACACTCGCGAAGGGCCCACTCCGCCGGCTGCGCAGCCGCTTCCCCCGATGCCACCCGCCCGGCATCACTATTTGATCCGCGACAGGACCTGCCCGCCTCGCGTGTGCTGTACGCATGAATGCCAAGCCGATTCTGGAAGTGCGGGATCTGCGCACGTACTTTTTTCCGGAGGAAGGGACGGTGCGCGCGGTCGACGGAGCGCACCTCGACGTGTATCCGCGGCGGACCCTCGGCATCGTGGGAGAGAGCGGCTGCGGGAAGAGCGTCACCGCGCGATCGATCCTGCGCATCGTCGAACGCCCCGGACGCATCGTGTCGGGCTCGATCCTCCTCCGGCGTGACGACGCCGACGCGGGGGTGGATCTGGCCCGGCTCGCCCCCGACGGCCGAGAGATGCGGCGCATCCGCGGCGAGGACATCGCGCTCGTCTTCCAGGAGCCGATGACCTCGTTCAGCCCCGTCCACACCATCGGCAGCCAGATCGTCGAGACCGTGCGTCTGCACCAAGGGGTGGGGAAGGGGCAGGCGCGCGAGCGTGCCGTCGAGGCGCTGCGGCTGGTCGGTGTGCCGAGCCCCGAGCGCCGCGTCGACGAGTACGCCTTCCAGCTCTCCGGCGGCCTGCGGCAGCGCGCCATGATCGCGCTCGCGTTGTCCTGCAGCCCGCGCATCCTGATCGCGGACGAGCCGACCACCGCGCTCGACGTCACCACCCAGGCGCAGATCCTCGCCCTCCTCGCCGACCTCCAGCGACGCGAGGGCATGGCCATCATCCTCATTACCCACAACCTGGGGGTGGTCGCGGAGATGTGTGACGAGGTCGCCGTCATGTATCTGGGCCGGGTGGTCGAGCAGGGATCCGTGGACGCCATCTTCCACGACCCGAAGCACCCATACACGCGCGCCCTCCTCCGCTCCATGCCCAGCATCAAGGCGCGCGTGCGCTCGCGCCTGCCCGTCATCGAAGGCTCCATCCCCCATCCCTACAATCGCCCTCCCGGCTGCCCGTTTCACCCGCGCTGCCCCGATTTCATGCCGGGCCGCTGCGATCAGATCGAGCCGCCGCCGATCGAGGTGGGCAACGGGCACGACGCGGCCTGCCTGCTCTACGGAGGGAACGCCGGGTGAGCCCACCGTCCGGCGTCCGTCTCCTGGACGTGCAGGGCCTGCGGAAGCACTTTGCCATCCGCAAGGGCTTTCTGCGGCGACAGGTGGGGGTGGTGCGCGCGGTGGATGATGTCAGCTTCCACGTCGAGAAAGGCGAGACGCTGTCCCTGGTCGGGGAGAGCGGCTGCGGCAAGACCACGACCTCGCGTTGCATCCTGCGCGCGCTCACGCCGACGGAGGGCCGCATCCTCTTCCACGCGGCGAGCGGACACGTGCTCGACGTGGCCGCGCTGTCCAAGCGCGAGCTCCAGCCCCTCCGCCGGCAGATGCAGATGATCTTCCAGGACCCATTCTCCTCCCTCAACCCGCGGCGCACCCTGCTCGACATCGTGGCGGAGCCCCTCGTGGCCAACGGCGTCGGCAACAAGGAGGAACGGCTGGCCCGCGTGGTCGAGCTCCTGCGTCTGGTCGGGCTCCGGCCCGAGTACATGCGGCGCTATCCGCACGCCTTCAGCGGAGGCCAGCGCCAGCGCGTGGGCATCGCGCGCGCCCTCGCCCTCAATCCGAGTCTCGTGGTCGCCGACGAGCCCGTGTCCGCCCTCGACGTCTCGGTGCAGGCGCAGATCCTCAACCTGATGCAGGACCTCCAGGCGCAGCTCGGGCTCACCTATCTCTTCGTGGCGCACGATCTGTCGGTGGTGCGCCTGGTCAGCGACCGGGTGGCCGTCATGTACGTCGGCCGCATCGTCGAGCTGGCGCCCACGGAAGCGCTCTTCGCGACCCCCAAGCATCCGTACACCGAGGCGTTGCTGGCCGCGGTGCCCAAGCCGGACCCGCGATTGCGCGGCGAGCGGCTGCTCCTCGAGGGCGAGGTGGCGGATCCATCCGATCCACCCCCCGGCTGTCACTTCCACCCGCGTTGCCCCTACGCGACCGAGCAGTGCCGCACGGAGACACCCACCCTTCAGGAGATTGCGCCGGGGCACGCCGTGTCCTGTCATCGGGCATGGGAGCTCTCGCTGCGCGGGGTCCCGGAGTAAGGCAGCGCGGTGACCGGCGCCTCCAAGTACTACAGCGCGGAGATTCGAGGGCTCAAGGCGCGTCTCGTTCTGCCCCTGTCCGTAGTCTTCGCGGTGGTGGTGGGAGGGACGGCCGGCTACTTTTGGCTCTGGCGCGCCGTAGGCGGCACCTGGCTCGACGCGCTGTTCATGACCGTCACCACCATCACCACCGTCGGCTACGGCGAGGTCAAGCCGCTCGATGCGGCCGGGCGCATTTTCACCATGATCATCGCGATCGTCGGAGTGGGCAGTCTCTTCTTTACCTTCGGGGTGGTGATGGAGTACATCGTCGCGCTGCGACTGGCCGATCCCACGGGGAGGCGCAAGATGGACAAACGGATCGAGGCGCTCCACGGGCACATCATTCTGGCCGGTCTCGGCCGGGTCGGACGGCAGGCAGGGCAGGAGCTGGCGGAGGCCCGCGTGCCCTTCCTCGTCGTGGAGCCCTCGGAAGTGACGGCGCGTCACGCGGAGGAGCTCGGATGGCTGTGCCTCCAGGGTGATGCCACCGACGACGCCGTGCTCGAGCGCGCCGGGGTCAGGCGTGCCCGGGGGCTCATCGCCACCACCGCCAATGACGCCACGAACATGTACATCGTGCTCTCCGCGCGCGTACTCAATCCGAAGCTTCACATCGTGTCTCGGGCCATTGACGAGACGAGCGTGCCGAAGCTCACGCGGGCCGGCGCCGATCGCGCCATCAGCCCCTACGCCATCGGCGGGCATCGCCTCGCCCACCTCATCCTGAGCCCCACCGTGGTGGACTTCTTCGAGACGGCGCTCCGCCGGGGCAATGAGGCGCTGAACATCGAGGCGATCGCGGTGAGCGGCGACAGCCCGGCCGTGGGCCGCACCCTGGAGGCCTTGGCCGTGCGCCAGGCCACGGGGGCGACCGTGCTCGCCATCATGCGCGACGGCAATCCCGTGGTGAATCCCCCGGGCGACATGGCGCTTGCCGCGGGCGACCGCCTGCTCGCCATGGGCACGCGTGATCAGCTCGAGCGCGTGGAGCGGGTGCTCGCGGGACGAAGCTGAGCGGGCTTCGGTCCCGCCCGCTTGACAGACGCGGGGAGGGCGCGCAGACTCCCGCCCTGCTCGCGGAGAAGGGTCCGACCTGGCCGATCGTCGAGGTGGCGGGCCGCTTGGATGGCGCCCGCCCCGGAAGGAGCATCGCCATGGCAAAGAAGCGCGCGACCAAGCCCGCCAAGAAGACCTCGAAACGCCGGCCCGCCAAGAAGGCCGCGCCCCAGGTGGAGACGGCCGCTGCGGCCATCCGAAGGCTCGATGCGGAGTTCATGCGCACCGCGGCCGCGCACGACGGCGCGACCCTCGTGGAGGCCTTCTACGCCAGAGACGCCGTGCTCATGCCGCCCAACAGCCCGGCCAGGGAGGGACGCGAGAGCATCCGGCAGATGCTCCAGGGCCTCATGGACTCGGGCCTGACCGCCTACGGCCGGGGGCGTTACACCATGAACCTCGAGCCGGCGGGAGGCACGCCGATGACGGATGTCGGCAAGTACGTCGTGATCTACCGGCGGCAGGCGGGGGCATGGCGGGCGGTGGCGGACATCTTCAACAGCGATCAGGGCGCCTCGTAGCGCGCGCTAGTCCACCAGAGCGACCGCGCGCACGGGGGAGCCGTCGCCGCCTTCGAGCTTGAGGGGCAGGGCGATGAAGCGGCAGCGCGGCGCCTGGATCTGATCGAGGTTGGTCAGGTACTCGATCACCGTGATGCCGGCGGGGAAGAACACGTCGTGGGTCGTGCACTCGTACCGCGTGACTTTCTTGCCGGCATCAAAGGTCATGGTGCGGATCGCATAGTCGGGCGGGTAGTCGTAGCCCACCGCCTTGACCCCGCGCTTCACCAGCCACTCGCAGGCGCTCCGGCCCGTGAAGGGCGCCTCGCGCCAGAAGCGTTCGCTCTCCACCGGGCACTTGAGGGGCCAGTCCGTGCGCAGGAGCACGATATCGCCACGCTCGACGTGGCCACCCCGGCCCTCGAGATCGGCCGCCGTCACCTCGCCGTTCTCGCCGAGATGCGTGAGATCCACCACGGCCGCGGGACCCATCCACTGGTCCACGGGCATCCCCGCGATGTCGCGATCGCCGGGCAGGAAATGCACGGGCGCGTCCACGTGAGTATACGCGTGGCAGCTCGAGGTGAAGATGGTGGACTGGAAGAGAGCGCCCGACTCATGCGTCGAGCGCCGCTCGCTGGCGACCTTCCAGCGAAAGTGCGGCTTGAGCGTGAAGGAGAGATCCACGGTGCGCATGGGCGGCATGGTGTCCCGCGTGCGCCACCTTGTCAATGGGCCTCAGGACGTGGGAGCAGCGGCGACTAACCTGCTAGACTGGCCACGGCCCGCGTCCTTCGCAGGGGAGGATCGCCCTCGCAGGGGAGGATCGATGTCGGCGGATGAAAATCAGAGCGTGTTGAGCGGCATCGGCGGATGGCTGATCCTGGTGGCGATCGGCCTGTGCCTGACCCCGCTCCGCATCGGGGCGGAAGTCATCCAGGGTGTGCGCTCGCTCGAGCCGGTGGCGTGGCGTGTGGTGACCACGCCGGGCTCGCCCGCCTACCATCCGCTCTTCGGCCCGCTCATCGTGGGGGAGATGGTGGCGAACGCGGCGCTTCTCGTGTGGGCCTTCGTGCTCCTCTACCTCTTCTTCACCAAGCGGCGCGCCTTTCCCCGCGCGATGATCGCGTTCCTCATCGTGCGCGTCGCTATTCAGATGGCCGATATCTTCGTGGCAAGGTCTATCCCCATCGCGGCGGCCTCCATCGGCCCTCGCGTCTACGGCTCGCTCGCGGGGAACCTGCTCGTCGTCTTGGTGTGGGTGCCGTACTTCCTGAAGTCGCGTCGGGTTGCCGCCACGTTCATCCGCTGAATACCCTCGCATGACCGGGCGGGTGCCGGCGGGGGCGGCGGCTGCGCAGGCGCCGCCCCCGACGACAGGATGCGTATGGGCAAGCGCCGAAGGTGTCAAGCACCGCGCATCACGGTTGATTTCGTCCCCGCCGAGGCCCGACAATGATGCCTGCATGCCCCGCGCACGCGGCGTCACGGTGAGGCGGCTCTTCCTGCTGGTGATGCTGCTCACGGGCATCGCCTGCGCCGTCATCTGGAGAAGCTACCTCTCGGTCCCGCAGATCCAGGCTTTCGTGCTGGGCTTGGGCCGATGGGGTCCGCTGGCCTTCGTTCTCCTCTACGCGATCGGGCCGGCCTTCCTCGTCCCGGGATTACCCTTCGATCTGGCGGCGGGCATTCTCTTCGGCCCCATCTGGGGCACGGTGTATGCCCTCGTGGGCGGCACCCTGGGCGCCACCGTGGCTTTCCTCGCCGCCCGCACCGTCGGTCGCGACTGGACGGAAGAGAAGCTCTCCGGCCCGCTCAAGAAGATCAAGGAGGGCGTGGACAAGGGCGGCTGGGAGTTCGTCGCTTTCGTGCGCCTGGTGCCGGTCATTCCCTTCAATCTCCTCAACTATGCCCTCGGGCTCACGCGCATCCGTCTCGTGCCGTACGTGCTCGCGTCGTTCCTCTTCATGGCCCCGGCCACCGCCGTGTACGTCTACGCGGGCTGGGCGGGTGGAGAGGCGCTGACCGGCGAAGGGACGCTATCGGAGACGGCGTGGCGGGTGTTCTTCGCCCTCACCGCCCTGGGATGCCTCGCCGTGCTGCCCAGGCTCGTCGTGCGCTTCTCTAGAAACCGGCGAAAGCTCCCTCGCTGACCCCGCGGACGTAGTGGCGCTGGAGGAACACGAAGACCACGAGGGTGGGGATCATGGCGAGCAGGATCACCGCCGAGAGCGTGCCGAACGCGAAGGCCTGCCCCTCGTCCTGCAACATGCGCAGCCCCGTGTTGATGTTCGCGATCTCCGGATGGATGGCCAGAGTGGAGGCGAGCAGCACCTCGTTCCAGACCTGAATGAAGGTCAGGAGCACCACGGTGGCGAGGCCGCCGCGGGCCATCGGGAGATAGATGCGCCAGAAGACGCGAAGCTCGCTCGCCCCGTCGATGCGCGCGGCCTGGCCGAGCTCCTTCGGCATGGTGAGAAAGGTCCCCCGCATGATCCAGATGGCCAGGGGCAGGAACAGGGCGACGTAGGGCAGGATGAGCCCTTCGCGCGTGTTCCAGATGCCAAGCCGGAACTCGAACATGAGGATGGGCACCATGAGGATGACCCACGGCACGGAGAGCAGCACGAGCATGAGGTGGACGAAGAAGCCGGAGCCGGGGAAGCGCAGGAGGCCCAGGGCATAGCCGGCCATGGCGGACAGGAGGGAGACGGCGGCGATGGTCACCACGGAATAGACGAGGGTGTTGAGGACGAAGCGGGGGAGCTGATCGCCCCGATCGAACACCTTCTGAAAGTGCGTGAGGGTGGGATGTCTGGGCAGGATCTGCTTGTCGAGGGCATAGATCTCCGTGTTGGGCTTGAAGGCGGTGAGCACCACCCAGATGAAGGGCAGGAAGGTGACGAAGCAGAGCAGGCTCAAGGCGATCACCAGCGCGGACTGCCCGCGCCGGCCCTCACCCATCGTCGCGCCGCACCCGGAAGGCCACCGCGGTCAAGATGGCGAAGGCGGTCACGATGGCGGTGAAGACCCAGCCCACCGTGGTCGCGTAGGCGAGCTTGTACTGATTGATCTTCTGGAAGACGAGGAAGTAGAGGGAGAGCGAAGCATTGGCGGGGCCGCCGCTCGTCAGCACGTAGATGGGCACGAAGATCTTGAGCCCGGCGATGACCTGCAGCGTGGTCACCACCATGAGGGTGGGACGGAGCTGGGGGAGGGTGATGTAGACGAATTCGCGCGTGGGTGACGCGCCGTCGACGCGCGCGGCCTCGTAGAGCTCCCTGGGGATGGCGAGGAGGCCGGCGAGCAGGAGAATCCACGGGCCGAAGCCCCAGAGGGTTACCGCGACGAGGCTGGCAAAGACGGTGCTGCGATCGGAGAGCCAGTTGAGGGCGAGGTGTCCCAGCCCCATCTCCTTCAAGACATAGTTCAGGATGCCGTTGGCGGGATCGAGGATCCACTGGAACATGAGAAAGCCCATGGTCACCGGCACCACCGTGGGCAGGAAGAGCATGCCGCGGAAGAACGTGGAGCCCATGCGCACCTGCTGGAGGAGCACGCCGACGAGCAGGGCGCCGCCCATGCTGAGGGCGACCCACACCACCGTGTAGGACAGGGTGAAGCCCAGCGCGGTGAGGAAGTCCGGATCCGCGATCACGCTGCGGTAGTTGTCGAGTCCCGCCGCGAACCATTTGACGTCGCGGATGGTGAAGCGCGAGAAGGTGAGGAAGAACGAGTAGACGATCGGATAGGCGATGAAGGCGAGGAGCATCGCCCCCGCGGGCGCGGTGAGCGCGACGGCGAAGCGGGCCTGGCGTCGCTCCAGGTCCCACCGCCGCCGTCGCGCCACGCGGAAGCCCGCGGTTACTTCTTGCCCGGCACGGTCAGGTCGAGCTTGGCCTGGGCCGTCTTCAGCCCGGCCACGGTCTGGTCGAGCGTCTGGCCGCCCGTCATGTACTTCTGCAGATTGTCCACGTAGGCCTGGCGCAGCGCCTGTCCGTCGCGATAGCGCCACTGCCCCATGCTCGGCCCCGAGAGCTCGCGGCGCACGAAGGCGAAATTGGGGTCGTCCTTGGGAAGCGCGTCGTAGTTGGCCCAGAGCGTGGGCATCTTGCCGAACTTCTCCGCCGACCACGCCTGGCCATGACGGGCCAGAATCGCTTCACGCGCGAAGGCCCGCGCGAGCTTGGGGCTGGCGGCCACCCGCGGAATATAGATCTGATGCGAGAAGGCGATGACCCCGCCCTTGCCCGGATAGCCGAACATGCGCACCACGTTCTTCTTGTTGAGGGCATTGCTGTTCTCGGTGGACCGCGAGTTTGACGCGTTGATGATGGCGATCTGCCCCGCCTGCTGACCGTTGCGGGCGCCGTTGTTGTCCGTGAAGGTCAGGGTGCCACCGCACTTTTTGTCCACGACTTCCTTCTGCCACGCCATCCACTCGCGTCCCGCCTTGCTGTCCCAGTTCACCTTGCCGTCGGGCAGGAGGTAGGTTCCCTCCGCCGCCACCACCGCCGCCGTCCATGTGTCGGGAGCGAAGTTGAGGCCGTACTCGCCCTCGAAGCCGGTGATCTTCTTGCCCTGGATCGGCGTGGCGGCGAGCTTGCACGCCATGTCCATGATCTGCTTGTAGGAGGTGGACTGAAGGGGATTGCCCTGGGCGTCGGTGCCCTCGATGACTTTGAGATAGTCCGTATTGGCCTGGAAGTTCATCGTCTCGCCGAGACCAGGGAGCGTCGGATAGTTCGTGCCCTTGGGGCCCGCGACCCACGCCGACTGGAGGAAGCCCTTGATCCACTTGTCCGGCGCGAGCTCACCCGTCATCATGTCGTCCCACGGCAGGAGCAGGTCGTCGATCATGGGAATCGTGAGCTGGCTCACGAGGCCGCCGAAGTAGAGATCGGCGGTGGACTTGTTGGTCTGCGCCCATTCGAGAAACACGCGCTGATAGGCGGCGCCGAGGCCCTCGTGGGTCAGGAGCTTGACCTTGACCTTGGGATGGGCCTGCTCGAAGCGTGCGATGAGATCCTTCATGTTGTACTTGTCCACCATCCACGCCTCGACGGACACCGCCATATTCCCCGCCAGCTCCTCCTGAGCCGTAGCCGGCGGTGGCGACGGCATCAGCGCGACCGCCGCCATCAGCAGGACGAGCGCCGACGCCACCAAGCTCCACGTCACGACACTGTGCCGCTTCATATCGAGGCCTCCGTGCATGCTCTCTCGCTCCGGAAGGGGAGAGGGCAGGTGAGGGGTGGTCCGAATCAGCTCGTCCGTTCGAGCCGCTCCATAGCCGCCAGCCGGTGATATTCGACAGCCTTGGCCGCGCGATCGAGCTCCCCCGCGTCCAAGGCCTTCAGAATGAGCTCGTGCTCGCTCAGGGACTCGCCCGCGAAGCTTCCGCGCCGGGCATGCATGAGGAGCCGGTAATACTCGCCGCGGTCCCAAAGATTCTCCAGAATGCGAAGCACCTGCGGCAGGCCCGCGGTTTCCCACAGCAAGTGGTGAAACCGGCCATCGGCGAGGGCGGCGCGGGCCACGTCCTTCTGCCCTCGCGCGGTGACCATCTCCTTCTGCAGGGCCCGAAGCCGCGCGCGGATCTCGGGGGTGATCTTGCCCTCCGACTCGCGGAGACACAGCACCTCGAGAGCGGCCATCAGGAGGAAGCGCTCGCGGATCTCCCCGCGTGCCCACCCCAGGACCACCACGTCCTTGTGCGGGGTGATACGCACGAAGCCGTCGGCTTCAAGACGGCGCAGCGCCTGCATGACGGGGATGCGGCTGATGCCGGCCGCCGCGGCCACGGTGGCGGCCACGATGCGCTCGCCGGGAGCGAAGCGCCCTTCGACGATGGCGCGGCGCAGGTCCTGATACGCCGATTCTTCGAGGGTCTGGTGCTGGGCCAAGGCAGGGAAGATCTCCCCGCTGTCCTCCCGCGGGCCACTCATCTTCGATGACGAAGTCGGCCCTGAACGGCTCCGCATGGTGAGGTTGTATACAATATACGACCGGTGCCTTGTCAAGCTTCCTTTGCCAGACGTCAAAGGATTCGTAAAGCGCGTGCTTCCAGCCGGGCGGATAACGCTCGCCATTTCCCCTCGGTTACTTCTTCAGAGGACGGCCTGCCTCGTCGCCTGTCGTTCGGAGATCCGACGTCGCCGTCGGAAGAACTGATTGAGGTTCTGCGTGCGTGGGCTACTCCGAGAGCACGGTAGGGTCTGCCGGGCGCGCCTTACCGCGTAGCGCCTCGAAGCTCGCTTCAAGCTCTTTCAGTTCGTCGTCCGTCAGCTCCTCGAGGCGGACGAGTCCGGTCCGGGCCCCCTTCACGCCGCGAAGAGCAGGTCCGCAGTGGTGCGAGCAAACTTCCGAAAAAACTCCCGCATGGAACTGTCCCTCCCGCAGGCGAAACTGCATGTTTCCTGCCAGTGGACGGCTTCTGGAACGATCACGCCACGGCCCGGCGGCTTCCGCCTCTGCGAACGGCTTTCCCAGGGGTCTTGGAACGGACGGCTCGGCAGTCGCGTCACTTCCCGACCTCGCCACCTCAGGCTTCCGCAATGAGCCACGACCGTTCGAAAGTACGAACGCCAACGATCAAAGTTGTCGTTCACGTAGACGGTGGGAATCCCGGAGCGGCGGGCTCTCGCTTTGAGTTGGCGGAGATGGGCCGCCATGGGGAGCGCTCCGGCGAGTGCCTCGCGCCCTTCCGCGAACACAAAGTCATCGATCGCGTCGATGATGAGCAGCACCGCGGGAGCATGACCGGGAGCGTTGCCATGGAGATCCTTCGATTGGACGGGATGCTCATGGCGAAAGCGAGGTCATGGGCGGGTGGCGCATGTCTGCGTGGCGCGCCGTCGAATGACAGCGCGCCCTTGCCGATGGACAAAATGACGAGCTGGCGGGAAGCAAGTAAGGCCGTAGAACCTCTTACCCGGTCGCTCTTACGGAGCGGATGAGACGGCGACCGGTAGTGGATCGGTGTGTCTCAACGAGAAGGCCTTCATTTCGGGCATTCAAAAGCGGTCCACTCTTTGCACCTGATGGGCTCCTAGAGGAATGTGGCGGTGCGCACGCGCGGAAGGAGGGACGACATGGCGCGTCAGAGCAAGAGGAACTCCAACGCCAAGAGGGTCAACGAGGACCGCAAGGCCCGTTCGAAGCGAGGGGCGACGACCACGAGACGTCGCGACACAAAGGGTAAGTCGAGGCCGAAGCGCGGCTCGGGCAGCCGTTCGGCGAGCGAACGGTCCAAGCGTCGGTCGAGCGGCGGGCACGTCACGTCGAAAGGGCGTCGCGGAGCAGGGAGCCGGTCGGTTGGCGTCGGCGCGACAACGACTGATGAAGTGGAACGATCGACGATGCAGGTTATAGACACCGTGCTGGTGCCATCCGACTTGGAGGAGTCCGCCACGGGTCGCGCCAACCGCACCGCAGAGTCCATGGTGGGAGATGAGTTGCCAGGAGGGACGGTCGCCGTTCCCGACAACGACCGTGTGGACGAATGGGCGAGCGCGTTCGGGGTCGAGCGATCCCCGGACTCGCCGGTGCGTACATCGGGGGAGATCTTGGATTCGCGTGACCGGCGTCGGCCTGGCCGGCGGTCAGCGCCCAAGCTGTGACGAGGCACGACAAGGGTGACAGGTTGCGAGACATCATCGATGGGTGGGCCCTCGGGAAGTGGACCCGGCGGGACCGGGAGCGGCACAAACACCACCAGCCCCGGAGGCTCCGCTAGTCCCGGTGCTCCCAGCGGAGCGCCCGCGACGGGTCCAGGAACTCCAGCTCCGGGTGGCGCGATAATCCAAGAAGTCCGGCAGGTCCCGAAGGCACCACCGGTTGCCGACTCGCGCATGGACTCGAGCCGCAACCCGAACATGCCGTGCCGGTTGGTCAGACACGCCCGCCCGGAACTTCTGTGTGCGTGCCCATTACGAAGTAGCGCGGCCGCCCTCAGTAAGGCCGACGAGCGGGCCAACGGAGAACCGTGATCCTGGGCCCAAGCGTGCGCGATGTCACCTGTGGCGAGAGCCCGGCGAAGTCACAGGAGTCGTGCGGAAGTCCACCGTGCGAGGGCCCAGTCGATGGTTGCACAGCAGTGGACGGTCGTGTAACCTTTTGAAGTCCCGATACGGGCTCGTGGTGCAGCCTGGTTAGCACACTGGACTGTCAATCCAGAGGTCGCGGGTTCAAGTCCCGTCGAGCCCGCCATTTCAATTCAGACAAACGCGCGGTCAGCTAAAGACCGCGCGTTTTGTCTTATGTCCGCCGCCGATTTGGTGCCCAGGTTAATAAGGTGTGGTGGCCACGTTTGCCTTTGCCAGGGGCCGGGCGCATACTTCGGCCCTCAGTCGGCCACTCCGACCGGCGTTGAATGATAACGACCGCGGTGCGCAGGGGAGGAATCCGATGACGACCACGTGGGTGGATTCGACAATCGAGCGCTGCCGGAAAAACCTGAAGAATCTGGACAGCTCGCTCCGACTGCTCGCTCATAGTCGTCGACTCCTCCGCCGAGCATGGTGGATGGCCGGTGCCTCCGATGACGATCTTCGCCTAACCATCCGAGCCCGCCTCGCTACCGGGGCGCTGTTTTCCGCGCCAGATAAAATATGGTCCGGACCGGGAACCGGACGAACCTGCGTGGTCTGCGGCACGGCTATCTCCTCCCGCGAGGTAGAAAACGAGATGATCCTCGGGCCCGTCACGATCTGGGCTCATTCACCGTGCCACACGATCTGGCGGCAGGAATCAGACGGGCTCGACGGCTGGGGCCAGAAGGAGTCGGCGGACTACCTCGCCAATCTTCGCACAGTCGTGCGCGCTCGAATCCAGAGCGGAACCTTGCCCGTCCTTCTCGACAATAAATCACGGGTGGGCCGGGGTGTCGATGCGGTGTGCGCAGTTTGCGACAAAGCCATCTTTGCTGCCGAGCTGTCCCAGGAGCCTGTGGGCGCTCGGCGTCGCGCTCCCGCCCATTTATTGTGTTACCGAGCGTGGTCTGAGGAATCCCGGGCCGTCCGGCGGACGAGCGCCGGCCGCACCTAGAGGGGTCCTGATCTCTCCCGCTTTGCGGGTAGGCTAGACGTCACGAGCCACCACCTCCTCGATGACCTGGAACAGTCGCTCGCCGTCGTAGGGCTTCGTGACGACCGGGACGGGTCGTCCTCCGAACTGGGCTTGAAATCCGTCAGACGGGCGGCCCGCCGTCACGAATACGACGCGGGGCGCAAGATGTGGCCAGCCATGTTCGATTCTCCGATAGAGATCTTCCCCGCTCATGCCGGGCATGTGTAGATTGCTCAGAATCACGTCGTAGCTGCGGATGGCGAGCCGCTCGAGCGCTTCACGACCGCCCGAGGTGACGTCAACGTGATGCCCGGCCCAACGAAGCAGATACTCGAGCAGCTCCCGTGTATCCGGCTCATCCTCGACCACGAGGATTTGATAGGCCATTGTCGCTCCTCTTGCGCGTCAGGCCGGCCCGCCTCGTTCTCCTAGCCCACCTGGTTGTTTTGCTCGGCGGCGCGATCTCCCAGTCGAGTAAGCAGGGAGGGAGAGAAAACGGAGGTGCTCGCTTGCCCGTCCCTAGATAGCGGAGACGGATCTTCATCGGCCTCGGGAAGCGCGCGATTGAGCAGAGCGAGCAGCTCCGCGGTCAAGGCAGGGAAGAGCCCGTGCGCCGTCGCTCCGAGCCTTGCGGGGAGGCCGAGCACCCGTCCGGCCTCGCCATACCGGAGCGCCTGCACGATCTGACGCGCGGCCCGGGCCGCGTCCATGGACGCTATGGGCAGGGAGTCGCTGATGCTGAACCAGGCATACTCGGCGCGATGCCGACCCTTGAAGAGAGCGTGTCGCGGGCTGCCCGTCCGCATCAAGCCCGGGTAGATGGTGGTCACGTGGATACCGTCACGAGCGAGCTCGGTGCGAAGACCTTCGGATAACCCAGCGAGGGCGAATTTGCTGGCGCTGTAGGGGAGAAGGTGCGGTACCGCAACCTTCCCTCCGATGGACACAATATTCACGATACGACCGGACCGCCGACGGCGCATGTCGGGCACGACGGCCAGGATTGCATACAGGGCGCCCCAGAAATTCGTGTTCATGGCTTCGCGGAAGTCTGCGAGCCGCATCGTGTCAATGGGGCCCACGGTAATCGTGCCCGCGTTGTTGATGAGCGCATCGATCGGGCCAAACTGCTCGGTCACATGGCCCACGACGCGATCCACCTCTTCCCGTATCGTGACGTCGCAGGGAAGGGCCATCACGGCCCCGCCGTCTTTGGCCAGCTGGCGGTGCGCACGGGCCAGCGTCTCCGAGTCTCTCGCACAGATCGCCACGCGGGCTCCTTCTCGGAGAAGTTCGTGTGCGATGAGAAGACCGAGTCCGCGCGACCCACCCGTCACGAGTACCGTGCGGCCGTGGAGATCCCATTTCCGACGGCGTCGGAGCAGGGCGCGGCCCAGTAACAACACGGCGCCTCCGAAGGCGAGGCGTGAGAGGGGCTTGACCGTTCGCATTAGTCACGCGCCTGCGCTTCAGTGGCGAACTCGGCAGCGGGCCCCTCGATGAGGGGCACTCGCTCGACGAGGAGCCTTCGGCTCGTCTCTCGCGTGACGGTGCTGACCGCGGTCCACGTGTCGTCTGGAGTTTGCTCGGTGATCACCATGATCGTGGAGTCGCGGTGACGAGCGATCGTGGGCCGACCTTCGATCGTCATAGGTCTCTCCTCTGCGCGCGCTTCACGCGTGGAGATGAGCTATGCAATCGCGTTGCCAGCTTCGTCATGTGGAAAAGTAGCCGGTCCCGAGAGAGCCTCCCCCGTCCACGTCAGCGGCGAGATAGTTCTGGCATGTCCGATGCTCTCAGATTGACGAGGTTGGACATTGCGAAAGGGGAGCATGCCCATGAAGAATGTCGCGTCATTCGTGCTCACTATGCTGCTGGCCATGACACTGATCTCGCCGGCATGGGGTCGTACCGTCCTCATCGAGACCACCGTACCTCTCGCCGACGATTCGGAGGAGACACTCAAACGGGCGATGAATCAGGCGATCCAGAGGGCCGTGCAAGGGGCCACCGCCCTCGGTCTGAGCTGGGTCCGGGTCGACGGAGCTCAGGTATTCTCGAACGCCCTCATGCTGCGGATGATCGCGACCGACGGCGAGCCCAACGACGACGACGGAGAGCCCGACGCTCCGGGGACGATTTAGGGAGGCTCAGGATGGCATCGGGCAGAAGGGGTAAGGGTTGCAGGGTGATCCTTACCGGCCGGCTAGATCGTTCGTATCATCAGGCAGGGTAATCAGGGGGTGTAGGAAAGCGCAGGTCAGTTGTTTCGTGTCTGGGGGCTATCAGGCCTGTCGTCGACCGTGCCACGTGGGTGAGGGCCGGCGCAGACGCGCTCGAGAGTGGTAAAGAGCGCATCGGGATTGACGGGCTTCACGAGGAAGTCGTCGAATCCCGCCCCAAGGGCACGATCCCGCTCGCCCGCATACCCCGTCAGAGCGATCAAACGGACGTCGCGGTATTCCGGCTGGGCGCGGAGAATGCGCGCGACTTCGAAGCCGTCCACGTCGGGCAAGCCGATGTCGATCAAGGCCACGTCGGGCGATTGCGCTTGCACTTCCTCCACCGCCTCACGCCCGTCACGGGCCGTCAGCACGCGCTGGCCTTTCAGTTCGAGAAGGATCCGCAGCGCCTCGCGGGCGTCGTCGTTGTCCTCGACGAGTAGCACCGAGAGCACGGGATCGCTACGGGTGGGCTTGGCCGAGACGGGAGCCACGGCACCCTCGTTCTCGTCGAGCAGAGGCAACCGGACGACGAACTCCGCGCCCTGGCCGGGACCTGGACTGCTCACGGCCACTGTCCCTCCATGCTGCATGACCAGCTCGCGGACCACGGCCAGGCCAAGGCCGAGCCCGGGTCGCGATTGGGTGGCGTGGGATCCCACGCGTGAAAACACGTCGAAGACCTGGGGCAGGAACTCCGAGGCGATACCGATCCCCGTGTCGCGAACGCGCACGACGGCCCCCCCGTCCTCGATGTCCACGCGCAGGGTGATGGCGCCGCCGGGCGACGTGTACTTGGCGGCATTGTCGAGAAGGTTGCCCATCACCTGTTCCAGGCGGTCGGGGTCACCGAGAACAAGGACGGGCCGTTCCGCGACCTCTACCGTCACGTTCGCCCTCTCTCGCTGAACCTGCAGGGCTTCCACCGACCGTCGCGCCAGAGGACGAAGATCGATGCGCTGCCGCTGGAGCGCAGCGATGCCGAGGCGAATTCTCGACACGTCGAGAAGATCATTGACGAGGCGGACGAGGTGACCCACCTGTCGCGTCAGGATTCCCGTGAGGCGGAGCCGGTCCGGGGACTCCGCCCCGTTCATGGCTTGGAGCGCACTGGACACGGCGGCGATTGGATTGCGGAGCTCATGGGCGAGCATGGCGAGAAACTTGTCCTTCCGTTCGTGCTCCGCCTCGAGCTCGCGAACGAGGTGCATGGAATCGAAGGCCAGCGCGATGCGAAGCGCGATGTCGCTGAGGAGATTCAGATCGGCCGAGTCATAGCGCCGGCCGGTCGGTCCGCATGCGAAAGTCAGCGCGCCGTAGGACCGCCGATGCGATCGCAAGGGCACGATCACCGCGGAGCGGATGCCCATCTCCTGCCACTGCGCGAGCGCCTCCGCCTGCCCCGCCCAGGACTCGAGCCAGGCCGCCGAAGCCTCTTCCACGAGGAGTGGCTTGTCCGACCGCATGACCTGGGCGAGGGGATGATGGTCGGGCAGCTCGTCGAAGACCGGGGTGAGATTCCGGAGCCGCTCGGTTCTCGCCGGATCGACATGGGCAGCCGTGACGCGCTCGAGGCGCGTATCTATCTGGAGATCGGCGAGGAAGAGTTCCGCGACCTGCGGCAACACCAGCCCCGTCAGATCCGAGAGGACGAGGACCGGCTCGACGGAGGTGGCGAGGAGCCGACTCACCCGGGCCACCAATTCCAGGCGCTGCTGGGCCGCCTCGGATTCGGCGCGAGCGGTCTCTTCGGCGCGCAGTCGCTCCCTCGCGAATTCGTTGGCGGCGGCCAGCTCCTCGGCCCGCTCCCGCGCCGAGATGTCCCGGAGAAGCCACTGCAGCTCGTGCCCGCTGGGTCCCGGAGCGCCGATCCGGCTCAGGGTGAGCCCGGCGACGAAGGGGCTGCCCTGGCGCGGTTTCACGCGGAGAGGCCACTCGTTGCCTTGTTGGTGCTTCGCATTGTTCAGCCGCCACCGGAAGGTGCGGAGGTCTCCGTCGGCGACGAAGCTGGCCAGCGGCTTGCCGATGAGGAACGTCCCTTGAAGATTCAGCAGCTCGACGGCCGCCGCGTTGACGTGCTGGATGATGCCGAGGGCGGTGGTGACGATGTATCCGTGCGGTCCGCTCTCGATGAGCCGTCGCTGCTCGGCGAGGACGGTCTCCGCGTGCGCGAGACTGGCCGCCGCGGTGTCCCGCTCGCGGCGAAGGATGAGCTCTTCGATCTCGAGGCGTCGCAGCAGCGCCTCGAGCGCGCGCTCCTCTTCGTGGAGGCTTTCCGTCTGCTCCGTCCCGGAAGGCCGGGAAAGCAGGTCGATGTGCGCCCGGAGCTGCGCGATGCATTCGGCGAGAGGCGTCATGTCTTCGGCGAGACGCTCATGAGGGAAGGGGGTCGGAAGCGCGCTCCTCCATGAGGAGAATCACCCCGAGTATCTCCCCGGTCTGAGCGAAAAGAGGATTGGCGCGAATGAGGCACCGCACCGATCGGCCGCGCCGATTCACGCAGTCGAGGGAGAGCTCCACGTGGCTGGCGTCCTGCGAGAGCACGGAACGGATGGGCTGGTTGAGGTGCTCGACGGGAAGCCCGAAGTCGAGATTCATGAGATGACGGCCCTTCACCTCGTCGGCGCGGAGACCCCACATGTCCTCCGCACGGTGGTTCCACGCCAGGACCTGCACCCGCGGGTCCACCACCACCACACTGAACTCCAGGCCGGCGAGGATGGAGGCGAGAAAGGCGTTGGCATGGTTCAGCTCGTCGCTGCGCATCCGGAGCTCGGTGTTCGTAGTCTCCAGCTCCTCGTTGGTGGCCTGGAGCTCCTCGTTCATCGTCTCCAGCTCTTCGTTGGTGGCCTGGAGCTCCTCGTTCGTGGTCTCCAGCTCCTCGTTGGTGGCCTGGAGCTCTTCGTTCGTGGTCTCCAACTCCTCGTTGGTGGACTGCAGCTCCTCATAGGCTGTCTCCAGCTCGTGCTTGGAGCGTTCGAGCTCCTCTTGCAAACTCCGGTAGCGCGTCACGTCGGCAAAGCTGATATGCACGCCGACCGAGGTGCCGGCGCCGCCGTCCGTGAGGGGTTCGATCTCGAGCTCGAGATATCGGTGGCCGTCA
>WNGE01003552.1_pt1 | contig 29014 bp, 28 predicted proteins | sample 5400651 | NCBI WGS metagenome assembly WNGE01 (sample SAMN13153370, study PRJNA577476) | soil metagenome | isolation source: 60 cm soil or saprolite under grassland replicate 2 | place: USA:California | collected 2016-06-15
AAAAGAAGAGGCCCCTTCCGGGGCCTCAAATCGAGTGTGGTCGGGTTGTGGTCGGATTTGGTTCTACAGAACCCCCGAGAAGGCGGCCGAGAGTCGCTCGCCGACGTCGTTGCTCTTGCGCGCCTCGAACTCTCCGACGTAGACAGTCATGCCCGCCCCTCGCAACTCGGCGACGCTGCAGGGAGACATCCGTCAGGCTCCAGTCCCCACATCGAGTGATCTCGTAGGATTCTGCGCCTTCGCCGTCGACTCGAAGCGCCATTCAGCCCGCAGCGTCCGCACGAGATCGGACGGACGGCTCCAGCCGTGGGCCGAGGCCCAGGTCTCCAGCGCGGGCGGAACCTCCTGTCGCAGACGCGTAAGGAAGTACCACGAGAGGACCTCGTCGTCTGTCGGGGTGTCGCCGTCCGCGGGCAAGGACGCGAGCGCGGCGCGCTTACGGGCGGCGCGCTGCTTCAGCTGGGTGAACGCATCGTCGGTCCGCAGTGCAAGCGGCAGCTCGCCGGAAACCGCGTCTTGGTGCGCTTGGTGTGTCCAGCGCAGGGCCGCGAGACGCCGCGCCACAGCCGCGATGTCGTCGTGGCTTAGGCCTCGATGCTCGAGCCAAACGGTGGTGTCCTTGGGTTCGAGCTGGTTACGGCGCAGACGCTCCCGGTCAAGAGCGGCCTGATGGGCCCAGGCCGAGACGTCGACTCCGCCGACCGCCGCGGCGTCGAGCGCCAGCGCGACGAGGAGGGAGCGATCGAGCAGCCTGCGGTACCGGTCGGGGTCGAGCCGGTACTCGTCGAGCACCGCCTCGAGCTCGTCGTCGGCGGTGCGAACCGGGACCGGGTCCGGCCGGTCGGCCGCAGCGTGCTCCGCCGCGTGCCGCGCCCCATCCCAGAAGCGCGTGCGTTGAAGCGTCCAGCCGGGCCTGAACGGCTCGAGCCCCGCGAGCAAGTCGTCGCCGACGACCCGCAGCAGTTCGAGCGCGTCGGCGCGCTTGCGCAGCACCCAACCTCCGGGGAGCCATGAGCGCAGCCGCTCGTGCGCCGCGTCGTCCCGAAAGAGCGCTGCGAGGAGCCTGCGGTCCGGATAGAAGGTCGCCTTGACCCGCGCTGCGATCGCCGCGGCGACAGACGCGGCGACGATGCCGTTCGCCACCGCCGCATCGAGCGTCGCCCGGACGTCGACCATCGAGTCGGAGAGCGCCCGGTATCCGTACTCGGCGTCCGCCTGGGCGACCGCCACCTCGTCGTCGTCCTCCAGCGTGCCGTCGGCGTAGGCGCGGTACACGGCGCCGACTCCGCGCATGCCGAACCGGTCGAGTTCGGCGGCGCGGAGCGCGCCCATGCTCGCCGCGCCGTAGACGTGGACGCCCTCGGAGAGCGCGAAGAGGATCTCCTTGTGCCAGACGGCGGGAACGGTGTCGAAGACGCCGTCCACGAGCGCGATCGCGCGCGGCCGGTGCAGGGCGGCGCGAAGAACGTCGCCGTGGCCGGCGGGCGGAAGGTACTGCGCGTCAAGCACCGCCCGGGCCTCGTCCTGGGGAAGCGTCGGCCCGAGGAAGACGACGACCGGCTTCACGAATGCTCCCGCAGAGCCCGCCGCCGTGCTCCGGGCACGATGCGGTCGCCCCTGTCGGCCCAGCCCTCGAGGCCCGGCACGACCATCCGTACGACGGGAATGCCAATGCTTGGGCGCGTCAGGTCGACGAGGATCACCTGCGAGGCACCGACCGCCTTCAGAGCGTCCAGCTCGTGTGCCACGTCCTCGTCGATGCTCTCTGCCGGCACGTGAGCGACGTCCGCGAACGAGCGCTTCCCTTGCTCGTCAAGCGGCGTCAACTGCGTCGCGATCGCGCCGGGATCCCTGATCCGGCGATAGTACGCGGGGGGGCAATCGTCCCTGCTGCCCGCGATCACCGTGAGCCGGCTCTGTGCGGCCTCCGCGAGCGCGCGTGAGAGCGCCACCGCTCGGTCCGGGTGGCAGCCGGCTCCCATCGCGGCGGGCAATCTCCGCGAGAGGCTGGCGTCACGGTCGACGATCGTCGCCGAGAAGACGGGGAGCCCGACGTCGGTCGTCAGGTCCCAGACGGCGACTCCGACCCCGGCTCGCTCGTAGTCGTCAAGGAGCCGCCGACAAACGGAATCGTCGACGGTGTCGAGATCGAGCCTGCGTGACGCCCGGTCGCCGGCTCCGCGCTCGTCCCAGAGGGCGAGCGCGTCGCGCTCGACGACCTCGCACAGCGCGTGGCTCACAGCCTCGAGTTGGTGGTTGCCAGCTGCGAGGCCGATGCTCGTCACTGCGAAGCACCCGGATCCCTGCGGGCCGGAAGAGCGGAAGTCGAGATGAACGCACTCGTAGGGCACCCAGACGCGCTCGGCGGTGAGCACGTTTGTGCCCTCGATCCACAGGATCGAGAGGTCGGGGTGGAAGCGCGACCGCGACTGGCGGGGCAGGAGCTCGACGTCCACGACGTGCGCGACCGTTCGCAGCTCGCGATAGGTAGCCAGCCGGAGCGGCAGGAGCACGTGCTCGGCGTGCCAAGCCTCGGCGGCCTCCATGATCCCCGATGCCTTGGCCGCCGGGAGGTCGGCACCCTTCCCCTGCGAGACCGAGAGCGAGCGCCCGTTCGGGCGGCAGACCATCACGACCGGGAGGCCGATGACGTCGAGGCCGGTGATTGCCGCCACCCGCGTGACGCCGATCATCGGCAGAAGCGGCCGGAGCCGTTCGAGCGTGGTCGCCGGTTCGACCGTGCGGTGGGTCCCGTCCAAGTAGAGCTTCGGCGCGACGGCGACCGATGTCATGGCGGAGCGTGCCGGGCGTCAGAGGACGCCGATCCCAATCGCAACTGCCGCGTCACCGCTCGAAGCGTCGATCGAGTACGCGTCGAGTCGCGGAGCCGTGCTCGTAACCTCGTCGGTCTTTTCCTCCGTTACGTGGGGCGCTGCGTACTGCGACAGATCGGTCGCCGGGATGAAGTAGTGGCTGCCGTCGGCACCCTTGAGCAACACACCGTTCGGGGTCTCGTCGGTCATCTGGAGCCCTCCTTGTTCTGGGACAGCGCCTGTCTATCCCGAGCGGATGCCAGCGCAGCGGCCTTGGCGCGGCCCGCCCGGTTACCTTTGGAGTCGTATATCACGTCTGCGCGCTCGAGGATGTCGTCGGCCGGGCGGGCGAGCACGCGCAGCATGCGCGCCTGGTCGAGCAGCGTGTCCGCGAGCAGGTTGGGGAACTCGGTCGTCTCCGCAAGACGGACTGCCTCGGCGGCGAGAGCGACCGGCCGCTCCTCCTCGCCTTGGAGGACTAGGGCCCGCGCGAGAGCGCTACGCCAGAGGATTTGCGAATGCACGTCGGCCTCGCCCACCGCATCGCGCGTCGCGGCGGCGTATTTCGCGGCTTCCGCAGGGCGCCCGAGGTCGACGAGCGCGTGTGCGAGGTGCCCGGCGGCAGTGCAGGAGAACACGAGCTGCCGAGCCTGCACGAGCGCCTCGTAGGCAGGCCGCAAGGCCCGCTCGGCGTGCGCGGGATCGCCGGCCAGCAGCTCCACCCGGCCGGCGTTCTGGCCCCAGGCGGACCAAAGCACGAGCCGCTGGCCCTCGCGCTCGCAGATCTCACGCATCCTGGCGAGCGCCTGTCGAGCGGGGCCGATGGCGCCGTCCTGGGCCAGCAAGTACGCATGAGCGCCAAGTGCCCGCGGCTCCGCCGCGGGATCGTCGCGCACGCGCCGGAGGATCGACTCGGTCTCGGCCAGTGCCTCGGGAACGGGAGTCGGCCCCCAAGCGAGGTTCATGGCGAGCATGCCCGGAAGGCGGCTCGGGTGCGGATCCGCGAACCGATCGGAGACCGAAATCAATCGGTCGATTGCCTCGCGCGCCGTCCCGGAGCGGCACAGGAACATGCTCGTGAGGTACAGGAGCCAGCACGCACGGACGAGCGCTTCCTCCTCGTCGTGCGCCGCGAACAGGTCGATTGCCGCACCCGTCGTCGAACGGAGCCGATCGACGGTCTCCCGCGTCGGCGCGAGACCCAGCTCGAGCTCTCTGCGGCAGACGTCGGCGCGGGCGCTGGATATCTCGTCGATGCCGTCCCGGGCGTCCAGTTCGTCGAGGACACGCAGGGCCTCGGCGCTGCGGCCACCGTCCACTAGCGCCTCACCGAGCCGGACGACGATCGGGGCACGGCCTGGATGGCCAGCTGGCAGGAGGTCCGATGCGCGCCGGAGCAGCCCGCTCGCCGCACGGACGTCCCCGCGGCGGGCGGCGCGGCGGCCCGCTTCGGCGAAGCGGCGGGCCGCGCGCTCGCCAAGCGCGCGCGCCTCGTCGTCGATCGGACCGAGCTCGGCGCGGTAGCGATAGCTCTGTTCCAGGTGGTAGCCGAGGATCTCATCCAGCTCCGGACGGCCGACGCCGCGCCCCTCTAGCCAGGCCGCGAAGCGCTCGTGGAGCTCAGCCCGTTTCGCCTTCGGCAGTGAGTCATAGGCAGCGTCTCGGAGGAGGAGGTGGCGGAATCGGAAGCCCTCCTCGCCCTCAAACTCCGACTTCTCGGGACGGATCAACCCTTTGCGGACGAGAGACGCCAGCTGCGGAGTGACCTGTGCCTCATCCGGGCCGAGCGCCCGAACAGCTCCCCGGTGGAAAATCTCGCCTTCGACAGCCGCTCGCTCGAGCACTCTGCGCTCCGTGTTATCGAGCTGGTCCAGGCGGGCTGCGAGCAGGGCTCTCAGCGTCGGCGGGACTGTCACTTCGCCCGCCGTTTGTTGCGCCATCGTCAACATCTCCGCGACAAACAGCGGATTGCCCCCGGCCGCGCGGGCGATCCGCTCGCGTACCTCGGCTGCAACTCGGCCTCCGATCAGCTCGTCGACAGCAGCGTCCGGAAGTGGTTCGAGAGAGAAGGTCACGGACCAAGGTCGGCCCCCCTCGGCGAGTTCCGGCCTCGCGATGCAAAGTAAGAGGATCGGCGATCCCGTCGAGAGGAGCGCAACGTGCTCGAGAAGGTCGAGAAACGTCTCTTCCCCCCACTGGATGTCATCGAAAACGACGATCAAAGGCGCCGTCTCCTCGAGCAGCTTGCGGAAGGCCGACGCGATCTCCTCAGCCGACGTTGGGCCGGATTCCGACTTACCGAGAAGGGAAGCGATGGCCGAGGCTGCAACTGGGTCGGCCGGAAGCGTCTCAAGTTGCTTGATCACCTCGACGACAGGCCAATACGTGATGCCCTCGCCGTACGGGAGGCAACGCCCCTGAACGATCTGGGCCTCAACGGAGACAAGCGCCTCCGCGACTAGGCGCGACTTACCTATCCCCGCCTCGCCGACCACTGTGACGAGTTGGCAGCGTTGATCGGTGAGCGCGCGCTCCCACGCTGCCCGAATCGCAGCCAGCTCCTCCCCGCGGCCAACGAAGGGAGTCTCTGCAGGTCGTGCGCCCGGATCGCCCACGGCCTTCAGCCGATAGGCCGTGACAGGCTGCGCCTTGCCCTTGAGCTCGAGCGGTTCGAGCGGTTCGACCTCGACGGCCGCGCGCACGAGCTCGAGCGTCGGCTCGCCGATCAGCACTTCGCCGGGGTCGGCCGCTTGCTCCAATCGGGCGGCGATGTTGACCGCGTCCCCGGTCGCGAGTCGCTCCTCGGTGCCCGTGACGACCTCGCCCGTCATCAGCCCGATCCGGCCTTCGATCCCGAGCGAGGGCAACGCCTCCTGCATCTCGATCGCCGCCCGGCAGGCTCGCAGGGCGTCGTCCTCGAACACCCGCGGGACGCCGAAGACAGCCATCACCGCATCACCGATGAACTTCTCGACCGTACCGCCGTGACGCTCGACGATCGTCTTCATCTGTTCGAAGAAGCGAGCGAGCCGCGACCGCACGACCTCTGGATCGGTCGACTCGCCCTGTCCTGTGGAGTCGACGATGTCGCAGAAGAGGACGGTCACCGTTTTTCGGACCTCGCGCGTTGGGCGTCGCCCAATCCGCAGTACAGGGGCCACTGAGACGGGAACAGCTGGAGTTGATCGTTCCCGTCCCGGCCTCTCGAGCTCAGCGTCCTGACGCAGGATGGCCTGCTCAAGTTCACGCAGTTCTTGGCCCGGCTCCATCCCCAGCTCATCGACGAGCATGCGTCGGGTCTCCCGATAGACCGCCAGCGCTTCTCCGGGTCGGCCGGAACGGTAGAGCGCTCTCATCAGCAGGGCGTGGAGATGCTCGCGGAAGCGATGCTCCGCAACGAGAGTCTTCAACTCCGGCACGATCTCAACTTCGCGGGCGCAGCCAAGATCGGCTTCGAAGCGGTCCTCGAGAGCACTGAGGCGCAGTTCCTCGAGCCGCTCAGCCTGGCGCCGCAGCGCCTCCGATGTGAGGCCGGCCAACGGCGGGCCGCGCCAGAGCGCAAGCGCCGAGCGCAGCAGCTTGCCCGCCTCCTCGTAATGACCCACGGCAAGCGCGCGATGCCCCTCCTCGACGCCGCGCTCAAATTTCTCCAGGTCGAACTCGCCGCCGTTGAGTACCAGTCTGTAACCGCCAGGGCGACTCTCGATCGCATCCCTGGGCAGCTCGTGGCGTAGGCGCGAGACGCACGCCTGGACGGTCCGAGCGGCAGTCTCTGGGGGCTCGTCCCAGAGATCGTCGACGAGCCGCTCGAGTGCGACCGTTTGACCGGTCCGGAGCAGGAGCGAGGCGAGCACGCTCTGCTGCATCACGCCGCCGAGGGCGAGCTTCTCGCCGCTCGCTGCGAGCACCTCAAGCGACCCCAGGACGCGGTACTCCATTCGCCTTCCTTAACCCGGTTCCACCGCCGACCGTAGCACTGCAAACCCTCTGCAACAACGCCGCTTCCGGGCTGCAACAGGCGCCGCGTCTACTAGGCAGCGATGTCAGCGAGCAAGACAAAGGAGGGTCGGCTGCCAGGCATCTCCAGCAAGAAGTCAACCCTTAGCCATGAAACGCCGGAAGCCGGCCGGCGCCGCTTCAGCTACCTGAGCACGCGCCGTGCGCCGGCAAACTCTGGCCGGAGCTGCGCCAGCGGCACGTAGCGGACGCGCTCGCCCGTTTGCGGGGCCGAGATCACGGCGCGCTTCGACACCACAAGCTGAACGTGGCCGCCGCCCTCGGTGAAGAGGAGGTCACCCGGCCGCAGCCGCGCGAAGCCGACCGGCCGGCCCACGCGCAGCTGATCCCAGCTCGAGCGCGGGAGCTTCCACCCGATCGAGCGGTAGGCCGCATACACGAGGCCCGAGCAGTCGAAGCCCGTCTGGGACGACGTACCGCCCCAGCTGTAGCCGACACCCACCTGGTGGCGCGCGTAGGCGACGACCCTGCGGACGAGCTTCGGCAGACGGTAGGCCCGATCGCTCTGCGGGCTCCCGGAGGGCGGGTGGACAGCGGCGAAGGAGCTTTGGGCCCAGCCGACGGCGATGGTCGCAAGCAGCACAAGCACGAGCAGCGGGCGGCGCATCGGGCCTACATCGGCGGCACCCGCACGTCCTCAAGCAGGCATCCCTCGTTCGAGGGAGGCGAAGCCCCGCCGTAGCGGGGCTTCGCCTTGATTTTGGTCTAGGGGCCGCTGAAGGGCCCCGACAATGTCCGGCTCGCGCATCGGCTCTGCAACCCGACGTGACTACATATGGCGGAAGAAGATCAACGCGCTGCTCGGGAAGCGGATGTCGCTGGACGAGATCGCCGAGAAGCTGAGCGTGGAGGGGGTTCCAACGATTCACGGTACGAACAAATGGACAGCTGCATCTGTCCGGAAGGCATTCGTTTCTTAGAAGCGGCGCAGTCCCCCGGGTCCAAATGAGTTGACAAACGCGCTCCGCTGACCGGGCGCGCGAGATGTGGCGGGCGGCGTCGTCGGTCATCGCTCAGCGGTTGTGGTTGACGACTTCGACGTTGTGCCCGTCGGGGTCCAGGACGAACGCGCCGTAGTAGCCGGCGTGGTACACGGCGCGCTCCCCCGGACCGCCGTGGTCCTCGTGGCCGGCAGCGAGCGCGGCGGCGTGGAACGCGCGCACCGTGGCGTCCTCGCTGGCGGGGAACGCCAGGTGGACGTGCTCCGTGAGCGGCCGCTCGTCGTCGATCAGCGAGAAGCTGTAGTCCTCGCCCGTGAACTGCACGCGGCCGGGCTCGTCGTCCCCCAGCCGGATCCCGGCGTGGGGCGCGATGGTCGTGTAGAAGCGCTCAGGTGGTCGACGCGGCCGTCGGGCACGGGGCGCGCCCGCTCGCCGTGCACGGCCTCGGCGCTGTTGCCGTCCGGGTCGAGCAGGAACCCGCCGTAGTAGTCAGGTCCGTACTCCGTGCGCGGTCCGGGCGCGCCGTCGTCGCGGTACCCGGCGTCGATCCCTGCCTGCCAGAAGGCGTCCACAGCCGCGCGGCTCGGCGCGCGGAACCCGACGTGCAGGCCGCGGGTCACGGGGTGCTCGCGGTCCGTGGGCATGATGGCCCAGTCCTCCCACTCGACGAGCTCGGCGTCCGCGTGGCTGGGCTCGACCCCCAGCACGGAGAGGACGGTGCGGTAGAACCGCTCGGACGCGGCCAGGTCCGAGACGGCGATGCCGACGTGGTCGAACACCACGCCGAGGCTACCGTTGCGGGCATGCTCGAGGGGCGCGATCGAGGTCGAGCACGGCGAATGTGATTACGTGAATGCGCGGATCCATCGCCCTCCTCTCGTGCGCGTGTTTGTCCTCTCGCCGGAGGTCGAACCCCCTGGGTCCATTGGGTTGACAAACCTCTCGCGGTGACCAGCCATCGTCGTCTAGACCGACTGATGGACACTTCCGTACTGGTGCTGCTGATTTTGCACTTTCCTGAGGATGCTAAGGGGATTGCCGGTACTCCAACTTGCTAGTTTGTGCTGGTGACCGTCACCGAAGCACAACGCACTCTGAACCAGTGTTCGCACGGGCTCAGGTGTTCGGTGGGGGGATTCCTAACTTCGCCTGTCGAAAGCGGGTCTTATCCGGCGACCGATGACAATGCCCCGCGCGTTGCTCGCCGTAACTCTCGTCCTCGCGGCAGTGGCACTTCCCGCTGCAGCCTCGTCGGCGCCGGTGTCTACCAGCTTCAAGATCGTCGGCTACGAGTACGCGTTTACCTCAACCGTCGGTTCCTTCGCCGGAACCGGCAGTGGGGACGCAGGCGGCACGGCGTACTGGAACGCGACGGTGAAGCATGACCGGCTCGGCTCCGACCCGACCTACGTCAACGGCGGCCCTTTTGCGATGGCGATTCGCGGTCCCGGCAGGTCGGTCGATGCCGTCGTCGGGACCTTCACCCACCACGGAGGCAAGATCACGACGCTCGACCGTGGAGCGAATTGCACAAACCAGAAGTACCTGGTGGCCGATGCGCTGAAAGCTGTCTCGACGTCGACGACGTCGAACGGCAGCGGCAACTTCAGTGTGACACTGACCCATTTCCGGCACCGGCTTCTCGGCCACTGCGTCGCCTACAAGGCGAGAGTGTCCGGAATCGTGAGCTTCACGTACTAAACCGCAGACCAGGCGGCGACCTCAGTCGCCGCCTGGTCTGGAGCCGTCCGCCCCGTCCGATTTACGCGACCAAGCGCATCGAGGAGTCGCCGTCCAGCGCGCGCAGACGGCGGATGCGCTCGCCGATCGGCGGGTGCGTCATGAAGAGGGTCGCCACGCCGCTCCGTGGTAGCGGGTTGACGGCGTAGAGCGACGCCGTCGCCGGATTTACGCTCATCGGCACGGCTTGAGCGCCGCGCTCCAGGGTCTCGAGAGCGTTCGCCAGCGGCTCCCCGCGGCCGAGCAGCTGTGCGCCGGTCGCATCCGCGAGGTACTCGCGCTGGCGCGATACCGCCAGCTGGAGCAATGCCGCCGCCAGCGGCGCCAGGATGATCGTGGCAAGCGTCCCGATCAGCCCGAGGGGGCCGGAATCCTCGTCGTCGCCGCCGAAGAGCAGCGAGAACTGAAGGATGTTGGCGATTGCCGAGATCGATCCGGCCACCATCGCCGCGATCGACGAAACGAGGATGTCGCGGTTCTTGATGTGTGCGAATTCGTGTGCCAGCACGCCCTTCACCTGATCGGGCGGCAGGTGCTGCAGCAGGCCTTGGGTGACCGCGACGGCGGCGTGCTTCGGATTCCTCCCGGTCGCGAATGCGTTTGGCTGCTCGGACTCGATCAAGAAGAGCCGAGGAGTGGGCACCTGCGCGCGCTGGGCCAGGTCCTGAACCATGCCCTCGAGCTCGGGCAACGTGCCGGGCTCGACCGGCTTGGCGCGGCTTGCCTTGAGTGCGAGCTTGTCGGAGAACCAGTAGCCGACGACGTTCATCAACAACGCCAGGGCAACGAAGATGTAGAGGAAGCCCCCGCCGATCAGGAAGCCGATCGCGATCAGCAGACCGGTGAGTCCCGCGATCAGCAGCCACGTGCGGGTCTTGGTAGCGAAGCGAGTCGCTGTGATGTTCATTGTGCTCAGAGTCTCCTTTCGACTGAGCGTCCTTGTTGACGGTCAGCCGAAGGTCTCTCCCGCCCAAGGTGGGCCGGTGTGCCCGGGCTCATGAATCTGAGCCGTACTGACGGGCCACACCCGTTCGGGGATACTGCCCCCCGGCATCGCAATCATATCGGTCGCGAGCGTCCTGAATCGACCAGGCCGGGACGAGAGCCGACCGCTAGCGTAAAGAGGGTGCAGGCCGTCCCCGCCGTCGAGACCACCCGCCTGCACAAGAACTACGGCGACGTCCAGGCGCTTCGCGGCGTCGACCTGCGCGTCGAGACAGGCAGCATCTTCGGACTTCTCGGCCCGAACGGTGCCGGCAAGACGACGGCGGTGCGCATCCTGACCACCCTGCTGCTCCCGGATGAGGGCTCGGCGCGGGTCACAGGGTTCGATGTCGTTCGCGACGCCGCCAAGGTGCGCGAGCAGATCGGCCTCGCGGGCCAATACGCCGCCGTGGATGAGAACCTGACGGGCTTCGAGAACCTCGAGATGGTCGGTCGGCTGTACCACCTCGGCCGAGGTCGCTCGCGCGCGCGGGCGCGAGAACTGCTGTCCTCCTTCGATCTCTCCGACGCCGCCGACCGCCTCGTCCGCACGTACTCCGGCGGGATGCGCCGCCGCCTCGACCTCGCGGCGGCGCTAGTCGCCCGACCGCCGGTCCTATTCCTCGATGAGCCGACGACCGGACTGGACATCCGGAGCCGCATCGAGCTCTGGGACGCCATCGAGGCCCTCGTCTCGGAGGGGACGACGGTGCTGCTCACCACGCAATACCTCGACGAGGCTGATCGGCTCGCCGATCGCGTCGCCGTGATCGACCAAGGATTGGTGATCGCGGAAGGGACGCCGGAAGAGCTCAAGACACAGGTCGGCGGCGAGCGGCTCGAGATCCGCCTCTGCGACGGGCAGCGCGGCGAAGAGGCCGTCGCCGCCCTGGTCTCGATCGCCAGCGATCGCCCGTTTCTCGAGGATGGGTGGGTGCGAGTCCCCGTGGCCGAGCGCCGGGGAACCATTGCCGACGCGGTCCGTCGGCTGGACGACGCCGGCATCGCGATCGACGACATCTCCGTGAGCACCCCGACGCTGGACGACGTCTTCCTGAACCTGACGGGGCATGCGGCCGAGCCGGAGACCGAGGAGGCGGAGGTACAACCGCGATGAAAGCGCTTCGCTACGGGATCTCCGACACCCTCGTTCTGGCGAAGCGCAGCCTGCTGCGGATTCCGCGTCAGCCCGACCTGCTTGTCGGCTTCACGATCCAGCCGGTCCTCTTCGTCCTGCTGTTCGTCTACGTCTTCGGCGGGGCGATCAAGACCCCCGGCTTCGACTACGTCGACTTTCTGATGCCCGGGATCATCGTCCAGTCGATCGTCTTCGGCGGCTTCGTGACGGCGCTCGGGCTCTCCGACGACCTGAAGAAGGGACTGATTGACCGGTTTCGCTCGCTGCCGATGACCCGCTCGGCGCTGCTGACCGGTCGAACGTTGGGGGACGTCGTCACCAACATCTTCCAATTGGTCGTGATGTTCACCGTCGGGCTGCTCATCGGGTTCAACTTCTCGAGCAGCGTGGGAGAGGTTGTCGCCGGGATCCTGCTGCTCCTACTGATCGGCTACGCCTTCTCCTGGGTGTTTGCCTTCATCGGCCTCTCGTCCTCCTCGCCGGAGGCGTCGAACGCGTATGGCTTCACGATCCTGTTCCCCGTCACGTTCGTCTCTTCGGCGTTCGTTCCCGTCGACACGATGCCGAGCTGGCTCCAGCCGATCGCCGAGCACAATCCGTTCACGACCATGGTCGACGCCGCCCGGGCCCTGTTTCTCGGGATCCCGGCCGACAACAGCGTCTGGCTGGCCTTGGTCTGGACGATCGCGATCATCGCCGTCTTCGCTCCGCTCTCGGCGTGGCGCTACCGCCGGGTCGTCACGCGGTAAGGCTGGCCGCGGACATGGTGAGCACTGCATCGCGGTGGCTCTCTGCGACGCTCAATCGAGGGCGACCTACGGCGGAGCCTCGGGTGGTCGTTTGATAGGGCACATTCGCCGCCTCGCGGCAGTCGGGAGAGGCGCCTCTCGATTCACCGGGAGGCTCCGGATCGCTTTCTACGCCGGAGTCAGCGTCCGCTCGAACTCGGTCTCACCCGTTGAGTTCACGATCCGGATCGTGAGCGAGCCGTCGTGCGCGAGCTCGAGCTCGCCGAAGTTGAACCAGTGCTTCGCCTATGACCACGAAGTCACCGCGCCGGCCGAGGGAGGCCCGAAAAAGGCGAGACGCTCCGGGTTCAGCGTGGTGTCGAAATCCGCGGTCGGGAAGATGCCCGCGTTCATCGGCCCGGTCACGAGCTCATGGACGCGGAACCCCCGGTCTCCGGCGAACGGCACGTAGCGGAAGGCCTCGGCGAAGTGGACGTCGGTGGTGATCCAGACGCTGTTGCGGACGCCGTGCGCGTGCATGAAGCCCAGGATGTCGAGCAGCTCGCGCTCGTAGCCTGTGGTCTGGTCGAAGTTCGCCCACCCGTCGCGTCCGTTCGTCGGCGGGAACCCGGTCGGGATCGACATCGGCACGCTCGAGACGATCACCTTCCAGGTCGCGTCGGAGTCGGCGAGCCGTTCCGTCAGCCAGGTCAGCTGCTCGCGGCCGAGCATCGTCTTCGGATCGGCGTCCGTGTCCTCGGTGAAGTTCGGGTCGCGGTACTGGCGCGTATCGAGCACGATGAGCTCGAGGTTCTTGCCCCAGCGAATCGAGCGGTAGAGGCGCAGAGGCGTGTTCTCGGCGATCGCGACCGGCGTGTAGTCCAGGAAGGCGCGGAGCCCGATCGGCATCAGGTGGACGCCGGGCGTGTACGGAGCTGTGCTGCGCGTATCGTTGAGAGGCCCGAAGTCGTTGACGACCTCGTGCTCGTCCCACAGGCCGACGTAATCGGTCCCCTCGAGGAGCCTCTGGAGCCCGGCGTCGGCGCGGGTGTACCGCCAGTGCGCCCAGTAGGTCGCAAGGTCGGCAGCCGGCCCGAAGTCGCCAGGGACGTGCGCGTTGCCGTAGAGGCCCGTGGCCGAACAGGCGTTGTCCGCGTAGATGATGTCGCCGAGGCCGACGAAGACTTCGGGCTTCCAGGCCCGGATCGTCTCCATGATCGGCAGTCCCTCAGCGGCATCGCGGCAGACGTTCTGCCCGTTGAGATCGCCACCGAAGGCGAGCCTCAGCGGCGTTGCCGTCGCGTTGTCGGGCGCGGTGCGGAAGGATCCCTCTACCAGAGGCCCGCGTGACGAGCCGGGCGAACCGAGGCTGAACCAGGCTCGGTAGCGGTAGGTCGTCCCCGGCGCAAGGTTCTCGAGCGGGACGCGGGCGGTGAAGTCGTGTCCGGAGGCCGCCTCTGCCCGCCCGATTCGGTCGTGCCTACCGCCGGAGAGGACGACATTCAGTGTCGCCTCGCGATCGGCCCGCGCCCAGAGCATGGCCGACGACGCGGTGACATCGCCGACGACGACTCCATGCGTGATCGTCGGCCCGGTAGGTCCATGCTTGGCCGCTGCGACGTCGGCGCCGCCTGCCACCAGGCCGAGGACGATCGCAGTGAGGATCAGCCCGAGAATCTTCGACATCGCTCCCCCTTCCGCCCGGTGGAGACGCAGGCGCCGGGGCACACTGCCGATTCTCTTCTCTGCATGTGACTCTCCGTTTTCCCAGTGCTTAGACGCAAATCGCTGCCCGTGTGCGATGCAAGGCGGCCATGCTCTGGAACGGGACCATCTGTTCTCGCCGAGGGGATCGCGGCCGCGTGACGCTCGGCCGTGGGTCTGCAAGATTCTTGTAAAGAAAACGGTATTGGGTGTTGCGACAAGCGTGCGAACGGAATGACATACGGGCGGCCAAGGGTGCGCGTCCGTCAGGGGAGAGGGGGCGCAACGAGGACGCTGTTCCATCGAGGCGCAGCGTCCCGCTCCCTTGGCCGCTGTCCGGCAACCCTAACGCGGCCGATGGAAGCGTCGAAGACGTGGCTCCCGGTCCGGCACCATAGGCGTAAAGGCCAGGAACGGAGTCTCTGATTGGTAGCGGCGGCGGGACGACCGCTCAGAGCTGGTTAACGAGCTCCTGGACAGCCTGTTCGAGCCCCTCGGCTCCTAGTGTGTCCGCTTCGGCCACCTCGAGGGCTGCCGCGTTGGCCAGTGAGGTGAGAGAGGGTCGCGCGGGAGGAATGAGCTTCCGAGCGAAGAACCGGCCAGGTCATGCGAGCGCCTTCGCAGCGGACAGGCGGACGCCATGAGCAACGAACACTCGGTGCTGACTGCAAGTCGACTAGCCGTATCGACCGACAACTCCGCAGGGTTTTTACAGCAACCGTTTTCTTGACCGGGCTTCTTGTGGCGCCGTCGGCAACCGCGCTGCGCTACGCCGATGGCGGCCGCTCGGTCGCGCCGCTGGAGTTCGTGGGCCAGCTCGGTTACGGAAACCATGGTCGCGCCGTGGCGTCATTGCAGTGGCGGCTCATTAGCCTCGGGTACCTCCAGCGCGGCGCCGTCGACGGCATCTTCGGCATCGAGACACGGAATGCGGTGGTTGCGTTCCAAGGCTGGGAGCGGATTGGCCGGGACGGGATCGTCGGCCCGAAGACGCGCCAAGCGCTGCGGTACGCCCGGGCGCCAGATCCGTGGCTCCGACTCGGACGTGCGCTCGAAATCGATCTACGCCGCCAGGTGCTGCTGGTCGTTGAAGGGGGCGCACTTCGACGCGCGATCCACGTTTCGAGTGGGGCGCTCTCGCCGACGCCGGAGGGACGCTTCATTGTGGTCCAACGCATGCGGGAGAGCTGGTCGCGCCAATTTCACGTCTGGCTGAGCTACGCCCTCTACTTCCACCGCGGCTTGGCAATCCACGCCTTTCCGATCGTTCCTGACCGACCAGCGAGTCACGGCTGCATTCGCATTCCAGTCCAAGATGCGCGATTCGTCTTCCAGGCGGCGCCGCTTGGGACCCCCGTCGTGATTCGCGGGGCGCATCGCTCTCGTGGACACCCTGGGGTGCAGGAGAACAGTGCCCTATCGCGACGGAGGTAACCGTCCTCACGTGAACTGGCTTGCATTTTGTCTTCGCTCGCCTTCAGTTGCGGGAAGCTCAGCCGCTCGCCGCGTAGATGTTCTGGTCGAGGCCGCCTGTGAAGACAGGGGTCGCTGAGGAAGCCCTTTGCGGGGCCTCTCGCGAACCGCGAGCGCCTCGGTAACCGGATCGGTAGCGTGCATGGCCTGACGGGCTTTCACCGGCCTGGACGGCGCTCGCGGTGCTGGCTGCTCTCCTCGAGGGCCGCGGCCGGGTGCTCGACCTGTCGCTCTACGAGACGGCGCTCGCGCTGCTCGCCTATCAGCTGACGAACTACCTGGCGACGGGCGAGATCCCCGGCCTCGAGGGATCGGCGTTTCCGTTGATCGTCCCATATCAGGTGTTCCGTACCAGGGACGGGGAGTTGATGATCGTGGCAGGAAACGACCGGCTCTTTCGCGCGCTGTGCGAGGTCGTTGGGCTCCCAAGCCTTGCTGACGACGCCCGCTTTGCGACGAATCCGCTCCGTGTCGCGAATCGAGGTGAGCTGATCCCACCGTTGGAGCGGCGTTTCGAGCTCGAGCGCTCGGCTGTGTGGCTCGAGCGGCTACGCGAGGCCGGCGTGCCGGCCGCTCCGGTGCAGGATGTGGCCCAGGTCGCCGAAAGCAAACAGACGCTGGCGCTGGGAATCCTTCAGGAGCTCGCCGGATTCCGGACGGTCGGCCTGCCCTTCTCCGCCGATGGCGATCGCGTCGAGTACGGATCGCCTCCGCCTCGGCTCGGCGAGCACTCGGCCGAAGTACTCGCCGAGGCCGGCTATTCCGATGCGGAGATCACTCAGCTCGCGACAGCCGGTGTGACGCTGCTCGAGAGGCCGCGTTAGACGACCTCGTTTGGTTTTCTCGTGCGCGGCATGAGAAGGTAGCCCTCCCCAAGCGTTCCCCAGGAGGCGCGAATGCTCGCATCGAACTACCCGTTTCTCGACGTTGTCTGGACGATGGCCATCTTCTTCCTCTGGGTGATTTGGTTCTGGCTCCTCTTCACGGTCTTCGCGGACGTCTTTCGCCGCAACGATCTCTCCGGCTGGGGGAAGACCGGGTGGATCATCTTCGCGATCGTGCTGCCCTACCTCGGTGTCTTCGTCTATCTGATCACACAGGGCCCCGGGATGACCGAGCGCAATCTCGAGCGCAGCCAGGCCGCGCGGGCACAGCTCGACGAGTACGTGCGCGACACTGCGAGCGGCGGCGCCGCCGCGGAGATCGAGCGCGCGAAGAAACTCCTCGACAGCGGCGCGATCACCCAGGCTGAGTACGACTCGATCAAGCAGAAGGCGCTCGCATGAGCTAACGGCAACCCAGTGACCGTTCCGGCTCGTTGTCGGGCCTGCTACTCAAACGGGGGCTGCCGAGCGGAGCGGCGGAAACTCGGCGAGCAGGTCGGCCGCCTCCACCTGGTAGAGATCCTCCGGTTCCCGCAGGCCCTGAAACCGCCAGGTGCCGAGGCTCCTGAGGCTGATCCCGTCCGCGAGGGAAGCGAGCACCGCCGAGCGCACGGCGGAAGACACGACGATCTGACCGCCATGTGCCGCGAAGCAGATGCGGGCGGCGGCATGCACCGAGAGCCCGACGTAGCCGGTGTCGGTGAGGGTCGGACGCCCGCGGTGAACACCGATCCGCACGCGCACGTCGACCCCGTCAGGCCATGCGCTCGCTCGCATCGCCCGTTGGATCGCCACCGCGGCCTCGAGCGCTGCCGGAGCCCATTCGAAGACGGCGAAGAGGTCGTCCGCGCGGGCGTCGACCTCGCGGCCACCGGCACGCCGCACCGCCGCGCGCATCAGACGACGGACATCGGCGAGCAGGGGAGCGTATCGATCGTCGAGGCGCCCGAGCAGCTCGGTGGAGCCCTCGATATCGGTCAGTAGGAAGGTGACCTGGCCCTTCGGCAGCTTCCGCTGCGGTAGCAGTTGCGCGCTGACGAAGCCGATGGGCACGATGTCGTGCTTCTTGGCTGCCCTTAGCAGTCGGGTGCGCGCCTTGTCCCGCGCGCCCTCATCCTCAAAGGCCACCTGGCTGAACCGCGCGAGAGCGTTCCGGACGTGTGCCGCATCGTGGATCGGCAGCCGACGTTTCCCATGCGAATCGATATATGCGAATGCGCTATCGGGGAGCTTTGCTCGCTCCTTCGCGCCAAGCGGTGGCATGCCCGGATGATCGCAAGAACCGGCGGGCCGACAAGGGTCGTTTTCATGCCCCTCCAGGGTTCCCGCCAGCAGGCCCGACCAATGCGCCCAGGTCGCTCAGCCGGCGGCGAGGCCGAAACCGTGAACGCACATCGGTAAGCCTGATCGGTAGCGTGAGCGGCCTGATGGGCGATGACATGGTGTGTTCCGACCCTCAGGCGGGCATGCCACCGCGCGCTTTGCGCGACCGTGTCTCGTCCGCAGGCAAGGGTGCCCGCGTGCACGCCCTGAAGGCGGGCGATGCGCTTGTTGAGACGGTAGGCGGGCTCGCCGACCGGGCGATCGACCGCGTGCTGCTCACCGGCGAGCCCGTTACTTCAGCCGCCGATGGCAAGCGGCTCCTTGCCCGCCAAGCCGACACGGAGGCATTTGCGGACGACATCCAACGGGTTGTCGTGCTCGCGGTGCCGGTCGTCCGCACACTCGCACGGGGCGCCCGCTTCACCAAGGTGCCATGGGTCATGGTTGCCTCGAGCGCGGTCTCGATCGGGGTCGCCGTCCGCACGGGGGTGCGCGAGCTGCAGGTGCTCTCTTCGCTCGTGGCCCACCGACTCGAGCAGGCGGAGGGCGTGCCAAGCGACCCGGCACTCGTCAAGAAGCTGGCGATCGACCTGTATCTCGGCCCGAAGCGCACTCCCCGCCTGGCTGACGACAAGCTGCGCATTGTTCGACTCACTCGCAAGTGGGTGTTCAGCGGGGTCCTCGGCCGGAAGACATCGAAGCGGGCCGCGAGGGCACTCGACGCCGCCGAGCGACTTGACGCAGCCGCGCTCTCTGGGCGCTGGGAAGCGGTGCGTCGGCGCCGAGGAGGGTCGCCCCGGCACGAACCCTGAAGCGACGGTGCCCTAGCATCCGATCAGGGCTACCCCTCCGTACAGTTGGTGCAGATGCCCCGATACCTTGTTGTGAGGACCTTTGAGATCGACCAAGAGGCGATGCCGGAAGTCGGTCGGCGCTCGCTTGAGATCGCCAGGGAGGAGTTTCCGGAGATCACGTGGGAGCACAGTCACGTGATCATGGACGGCGGCATCGTCAGGCAGTTCTGCATCTACGGAGCGCCTGACCCGGAGACGCTCAGAAGGCACAGCAAGCGCGTCGGGGCGCACCGAATCGACGACCTCTGGGAGATCGCGGGCGACGTCACGCCCGCGGACTTTCCGAGCGCTCCCTAGTCCTCAACGAGCTTTCCCGATGCAATCTCCGCGGCCACGTCCTTGCCGGGGACGCCGAGGCGAGCGCGTAAACCCGGTAGTCGTTAGAGGAGCCCACCCTCAACGTCCTCTGGCATCTCCTGTAGGTATGCAACGGCAGACGCGAAAACGGTAACGCGCGTTTGATTGTCACCCTCGACCCGATTGAACAATCCGGCGATTTGAGTGCCGAGTTGCTGATTTGCCTGATCAAGGCTCTCTACAACCGTCATTGACTCGCCCGAAGTGAACTGGACCTTCGTAGGCATCCGTAGTCTCCTCCTTGGTCGACGCCTTGGACGCTAACGAGTGTCGGGCGGAGCCGTAAACCACCAACTCGCCAGGCCACAACCAGGGTCCAACCGCGCGACCGCGCCTAGACGCGGCACCACGTCGCCAGCCCATGCCGGTCTCCGCGAGCGGTCAACGGGCCGCCGCGAGCCACGAGCACGAGTCGCCACTGACCGTCCCGAGCCGGAGGCACTACGCTGGGCACGTGGGGGAACATGTGCCCCTCTACGCTTCCGCCTATGCCGGCTTCAGTGCCCGAGAGGAGGTCCGCCGGCAGACGTACGGCGATGACCTCGGCCAATCGGGCTGGCTGACGGTCGACGAGCTCGAGCGCTTCGCGGAATGGCTCGATCTCGGTGCCGAAACGCGCCTCCTTGACGTCGGCTGTGGGGCGGGCGGCCCGGCACTTCGCCTCGCCGAGACGATCGGCTTAACCGTACTCGGCGTCGACATCCTCGCGGAAGGCATCGCCACCGCTACGCAGCTCGTGCGCGAGCGCGGTCTCGAGGGCCGCGCCAGTTTCCTGCAGGTGGACGCGGGCGGGCAGCTTCCGTTCGAGGATGCGAGCTTCGACGCGGCTCTCTCCGTAGATGCGATGTGTCACCTCCCGGATCGTCTCGGCATCCTCCAGGAGTTGCACCGCGTGACATCCCCCGGCGCTCGGGTCCTCTTCACCGACCCGACGATCATGACCGGACTGGTCACTGGTGCCGAACTAGCCGCCCGAAGCTCGATCGGCGTTTACGTGTTCTCCGTCGCGTCCGCTAACGAGCGGCTGATCGACGACTCGGGTTTCCGGCTCCTTCGCAGCGAGGACCTGACGGAGAACATGGCCGCGATCGCCGGCCGCTGGCATGACGCCCGGACGCGATTCAGCGACGCGTTGATCGCCGACGAGGGCGAGCCCACCTTCGATCGCGTGCAGGGGTTCCTCGCGAACTGCCACCTGTTGGCGAGCGAGCGACGCCTGTCGAGGTACGCATACCTCGTGGAGAGATGAGGAGCGGCCGCACGGTGGCGCTCGGGGCAGACATCGACGAGGTAGTCCGCAAAACGGACGAGGCGGGTCTCCGGTTGATTCGTTTCCTCTGGTGCGGGAACGACGGCACGGTGCGGGCGAAGGCCTCGGGCCGGCACGGTTTGGAGCGACGTCTCGAGAGCGGCATCGGGCTGACGGTCGCGATGCAGGCGATGAACGGACTCGATCAGCTCCAGCCCATCGAGGGGCTGGGCCCGGTCGGGGAGATCAGGCTCATCCCAGACCTCACGACCTTCCGGATTCTGCCCTACGCCCCGCGGACGGGCGCCGTTGTGACCGACCACGTCGACCTCGACGGCGAGGCCGCCGCCGTCTGTCAGCGCTCGTTCCTAAAGCGGATGGAGGCTCGCCTCGCCGAGCGTGGGCTCGTTTTGCGTGCCGCGTTCGAGAGCGAGTTCTCGCTCGCGACTCAAGAGGACGGCCAATTCGTTCCGGTTGACTCGGGCCTCTGCTTCTCGACGATCGCCGTGACGGCCGCGCAGGATTACGCGAACGAGTTGGCGGCGGCGCTGGAGGCTCAGGAGATCGTCCTGGAGCAGTACTACGCCGAGCTGGGTCACGGGCAGCAAGAGATCTCCATCCGTCATAGGCCGGCACTTCAGGCGGCGGACGAACAGTTGCTCGTCCGCGAGACCATCCGCGGCGTTGCCGCCAGGCACGGACTCGTCGCGTCGCTTGCACCCAAGCCGTGGCCGGACAACGCGGGAAACGGCGCGCACGTCCACTTCTCCCTGTGGGAGGGAACGCGCAACATCTTCTACGACGGCTCGGCGCCGGATCTGCTCTCGGGCGAAGCCCGCTCCTTCATCGCGGGCTTGCTCGAGCATCTGCCGGGGCTCTGCGGCTTGACCGCACCCAGCTTCAACTCATACCACCGGATCGTGCCGCAGCATTGGGCGGGAGCGTTCATGTGCTGGGGGCATGACAACCGCGAGGCGCCGGTGCGTGTCGCTTCGGTATTCCGCGGGTTGGAGGAGGCCTCGACGAATGCCGAGCTGAAGGCCTGCGACGCCAGCTGCAACCCGTATCTCGCGCTCGGGGGTCTGATCGCGGCCGGACTTGACGGGCTCGAGAACGGACTCGAGCCGCCGGAGCCGGTGGAGGTCGATCCAGCAACGATCGCCGAGGACGAGCGCGCCGCCCGCGGGATCATGGAGCTGCCGGCGACCCAGGCGGAAGCGCTCGACGCGCTGGCCGCCGACCCCGTCCTGACGGCAGCCCTCGGTTCCGTCCTCGCCGAGTCGTACCTCGCCGTCCGCCGTTCCGAGTGGGCGGCCTACTCCGCGGGAGACGCGGCATTCGAGCAACAAGGCCACTTCGCCAAGTACTAGCCTCGGTCGGCCTGGTCGACCAGCATGCGCACGGGATCCTGCGCGAAGCTCCGGCGTCGCTCGATGTCTTTCGCGGCCTCTTCTCCGAAAGCCTGGACCCGCGACAGTGGCCCCATGTCGCGACCGGCGTTACCTACCAGCATGCGATCGCGGTGCTGGCGGAGCATCTCGGTTGCGAACCCGCAGAGCAGGCCGTGTACGAGCGACGGCTTGCGTCCGATCCGGCCGAGTATGCGGCCTCGCTCCTGCGCGCCACCGGCACGGACTGGCTGCTCATCGACGACGGCTACCCGCCACCGGGCACGTGCACGAGCTGGGACGAGCTCGGCGAGCTCGCCGGGTGTGAGGCGAGGCCGATCATGCGAATTGAGCGGGTCGTGGAGGAGCTGGGCGCGGCGGCCGCCCCGGACGAGACCAGGTCGGCACGGAGGCGAGGTTTCGTCGCCCTTAAGACGATCGCGGCCTACCGCGGCGGCCTCGACCTCGAGGTCGCCCCACCGGGCCTGCGCGAGGCGCTGTTTCTCGTGCTTGAGGCCAACGAGGCGAGCGGCGATCCGCTGCCGGTTCAAGTCCACTGCGGCTTCGGTGACTGGGACCTGCACCTCCCGCGCGCGGATCCCGGCTGGTTGAAGCCGCTCATCGAGCGTTTCCGCGAGACGCCGTTCGTGCTGCTCCACTGCTACCCGTTCGTGCGCGAGGCGGGCTGGCTCGCACACGTCTACGGAAACGTCTGGTTCGATCTCTCACTGACGATCCCACACGTGTCCCGGCCGGCCGAGGTGCTCCGTGAGGCACTCGAGCTGGCGCCAGCCTCAAAGCTGCTCTACGCCTCGGACGCAGCACGCACACCCGAGCTGTACCTGCTCGCGGCCACGTGGTGGCGAGAGGCTCTTGCCGAGGTGCTGATGGAGACGCTTCCGACGGAGGCCGCCGAGAAGGCCGGCCGAATGATCCTCCGCGACAACGCGCTCGGGCTCTACCTGCCGGAAGGGCTCTAGTGACGATCATGAGACGCGCCTCCTGGATCGCTCGGCTGGCTAGGACGCGCGGAGCTCGCAGTGGCGATTGCTTATATGGTCCCGGCTGACGCGAGGCTCATCCAACCGGCCGGTCGACGGTGGACGGTTGGTGGCTCCGCGAGGCTGATCGCTAGGGGAGGGCAGTACTGAGCACCGGCCGCGTCATTCTCATCGTCCTTGGCAGCATCGTCGCCCTGCTCGGGCTCGGTCTGGCGGGAGGCGGCGGCTTTCTGCTCTGGACCGACCTCACCCAGCGCGAGGATGGCTATCTAACCACCCCGACTGAGCAGTTTGCGACGTCGACGTACGCGCTGACGCGCGAGAAGCTCGAGGTGGACGCGGGTGGGTCGAATTGGATCTGGAATGACAACTGGTTGGGCAAAGTACGGATCCGCGCCGAAGGCGCCTCTTCAAGGCCGCTCTTCATCGGGATCGGCCCGGAGCCGGCCGTCGCCGGCTACCTCGGGCGCGTCGCACACGCCGATGTCGAGGACATCGACATCGATCCGTTCCGGGTCACGTACCGTCAAGTTGCGGGCGCTGCGCCGGGGCGACCGCCAACCGCCCAGAACTTCTGGGCGGCGTCGGCCTCGGGCCAGGGGAGACAGACCGTGACCTGGAAGGTGCGTGAGGGCGACTGGTCGGTCGTCCTTATGAACGCCGACGGTTCCCGCGGCGTCGCTGCCGAGGTCGACCTCGGGGCGAAGCTGTCGTTCTTGCTCTGGGTCGCGATCGGGGTGCTCATAGGCGGCGTGCTCCTCCTCGGAGGGGGTGTCGCGCTGATCGTTCTTGCCGCGCGGAGGGGGCCGCCTCCGGTCGCGCCGCCAACGCCGGCCACAACGACCGGCGAAACCGTCTAGGTTCCCGCCTGGTCCCGGGGCGCACCCCGCTGAGGCTCGAGCGCGGTGGAACACACCGGCGCGGCGTGCGAACATATGTTCGTGGCGAAAGAGGCGACCATTCTCCATGCCGACGTCGACGCGTTCTTTGCGGCGGTTGAGCAGCGAGATGACCCTCACCTGCGTGGACGGCCGGTGATCGTCGGCGCCTGGGTTGTACTCGCGGCCAGTTATGAGGCGAAGGCGCACGGCGTCCGCACGGCGATGAGCGTCGCGCGAGCCCGTCGCCTGTGTCCACGAGCGATCGTGGTTGAGCCCCGCATGTCGGCCTACGCCGAGGCGAGCAAGGCCGTCTATCGGGTGTTCGACGATACGACGCCGCTGGTCGACGGACTGTCCATCGACGAAGCGTTCCTCGACGTTCGCGGGCTCAGGCGGCTCTCGGGTACACCCACCGAAGTCGCCGAGCGGTTGCGGTGCGCTGTCCGCGAGCGCGTCGGGCTACCGATCACGGTCGGAATCGCGAGGACGAAATTCCTTGCGAAGGTGGCGAGTGGGTTGGCCAAGCCCGACGGTTTGCTCATGGTGCCGCCCGACGGCGAGCTCGCCTTCCTTCATCCGCTCCCGGTCGAGCGGCTCTGGGGTGTCGGGCCGGTGACGGCGTCGAAGCTCCGTGCCCTTGGACTCACCACCGTCGGTGAGGTCGCCCAACTCTCCGAGCCCGCGCTGATCGCACTGCTCGGTCGGGCGTCGGGGCGGCACCTCCACGCTCTCGCCCACAACCGAGATCGCCGGCCGGTCCAGGCGCGCCGCCGCCGGCGCTCAGTCGGGGCGCAGCGTGCGCTCGGCCGTTCGCCGAGGTCGCTCGATGATGTCGATGTCGCGCTCGTCGCGCTCGTCGACCGCGTCACCCGCCGGATGCGGGCTGCCGGGCGGGTCGGACGCACAATCGTGCTCCGGCTTCGCTTCGCCGACTTCTCCCGGGCGACCCGCTCACACACCTTGCCTCACGCGACCGCTAACACCGAGACGATTCTCATTACGGCGAGAGGGCTGCTCGCAATCGCTGCGCCGATGATCGAAGACCGAGGGATCACCCTCGTCGGGGTCGCGGTCAGCAACCTCGAGGACGGCCGCGCCTTCCAGCTCGCGCTGGCAATCGACCGTCACAGCAGCGACGCACTCGACGCCGCAATCGACGAGGTACGTCAGCGGTTCGGATCGAGTGCCGTCACCCGAGCCGTCCTCCTCGGCCGGAGCCAGGGACTGACGATGCCACTCCTCCCAGATTAACGAGCCACTGGGTGCTGGGAAGAAGGCTTACGCCAGCTCCGTCTTAGAAATAAGAGCCGGCGGCGACGCTAGCGGCCCACTGGCTGGCGAGCGGAACCGCCGACTCTGCCACGATAGACGCCCCTGGGGGGTGATTCCCTGCGTCGAGTAGCCTGAAAAGAGCGGTCTTTGCGAAGTTTTTTGCCCAATTTTGCAGACGCCCTGTTTGCAACTAAGGCGCGTCAGGGGAGACAATTCACACGTACTGCGGCACCGTCCATGCGACCCCCCTGGCGAAAGGACGGATTTGGTAGGAAGCGCGTTTCTCACCGTTCGAGAAGCAAAAGCCCCACCCCACTTGCGCGTGGGGCGGGGCGGTAGCACCGACCTCGAATTTCCCGAAGCCCGTCAAGACAACGAGAGGGGAGGTGGTGCTTAGCGCCTGAGTCTACTGGCGCGTTTGGCGCCTGAGCCGTTTCTGAAGACGAATCCACCCGAGGGTGGATTCGACGACCAAGGAGGCGCAACCCTGATGCGTCTGAAGAAACGCTTTGTAGCTTTCGCGGCGCTTGTCGGTGCGATCGCGGCAATCTCGACGGTCGCGTTCGCCGGAAGCCCACATCAGGTGGGTACATGCACCGTGACACAGTCGGGGAACACCCTGGACATCTCCGGCTGCAAGGAAGCCGGGCTCGGTGACGAGGCCGTGATCAGCGTCACGATCAGCGCCGACGCCGCGTGCATCAACGGCGGCTCGAACCATCCGAAGGCGGTGAACAAGACGAGTGCCTCGAACACATTCCCGGTGATTGTGCAGAACGGCAAGGTCGACTTCTCGGGGACGCTGACGGCGACGTTCTCGCCGAGCTGCAGCCCGCCGATGACGGTCCAGTTCACCAACATCTCGATCGTCGATACGACGAACAGCATTACCTTAGTGTTCACGGGCCCGTAGCGGATCGCTCTCGGCACGATCGATCCGTAGGAAGGCGAGATGCGATTGGCAGAGAGATCGGGGAGAGCCGTTTCGGCGGCTCTCCCTCTTCCCGCTGAGTCCAGAATGAACGCGGCGGTGTCTGGGTCCCCTCGCGCTCCCTCTTGCGATTTCTGCCGGAGCACCCTCCCGAGAGGCGAGCGGCACCGACTCGTCTGGGAAAGTGCTGCACTCGCTGGCGAACTCATTCTCGCGGACTTGTGTAGCCGCTGTGCGGCCGAGGCTTTCGGCTCCGCCCCCGGCTACCGGCCAGCTCGACTCGACGCAGTCAGGCTGGTGCAAGAAGTCCGGCCCTCAGCGGCCCCGCCTAAAGTTGCGGGCGTCATCGCGCGTGGCGCCTTCTACCTCCTGATTGCCTTCGCGTTCTTTTTCATCGTCACGCTGATCAGCTCGTACGCCCGCTAGGACGACCGCATCAGGTCGCCGCCTGACGCGCCTTGATGCGGGCAATGACGCGCTCGCGGTTCCGCGCGGGACAAAACGACGCTTGCTACCGAGCGATCGCGACTTGCACTACGAACATATGTTCGCTTTCATCAGACGGGTGCAGCTTGCACTCGACGCACTCGACCGCTTGGTGGACACGCTCGAGGAGCGTGGAACGCTTTCGGCGGTCGAGGCAGCTCGATCGCTCTTCGCTACCGCCTCGATCTCCAGACGTCACCGCGGGCGACAGCCGGGTCGTCTGCACAGGCACCAGTGTTTCCCTAACCGGAAAACGAGCCGACCCGTTGCTCGAGCAGGCCGAGTTCGTCGTCTTTGACCTCGAGACCACCGGGCTCTCCGCCGCGCGATGCCAGATCTGCGAGTTCGGGGCGGTTCGGGTGCGGGCGCTCGAGCTCGTCGACTCCTTTCAGGCGCTTGTGAATCCGGGGGTTGCGCTCCCAGAACCGGTAGCCCGCCTTACAGGACTGCGCGAGGAGGAGCTGCAGCGCGCGGCTTCCATCTCCAGCGTGCTTGGCCGCTTCCTCAGCTTTGCGGGCGATGCGCTCCTCGTTGCTCACAACGCTCGGTTCGACCAGCGCTTCCTCGAGCGGCAGCTGGTCATGCTGCACGGTCGACGCCTGTCTGAGCCCCCGCTCTGCACAGCCGCGCTCGCTCGTCGCCTGCTCGAGGGCCGCGTACGCCGAGTCGGCCTTGCCTCGCTCGCCTACTTCTTCGGCGTTCCGACCAGGCCCTGCCACCGCGCCCTCCCCGATGCCGAGGCGACGGCGCAGGTGCTGGTGCACCTGATCGGCCTGGCCCAGGAGAGAGGGGCGAGGCGGCTTTCCGACCTGCGTGCGCTCGCCGCCCCGCGAAGACGCCAGGTCTATGACAAGCGCTCGCTTGCCCGCGGCGCACCCACCCGGCCCGGCGTCTACTTCTTTCGCGACCGCTACGGTCACGCGCTCTACGTCGGCCGGGCGCGCGACCTGCGCTCCCGTCTTCGTTCCTATTTCCAGAGTGAGCGGCAGCGGCCCTCGGTCGAGGCGGCCCTGCTCGCGCTCGAGCGGATCGAGTGGCGTGTACTGGGCTCTGAGCTCGAGGCCGCACTCGAAGAGCTGCGGCTGATCCGCGACCTCGACCCGCCGGCCAATTCGCGCGGCCGCCGGAAGGAGTACGGCGTCTACCTGAGGCGTCGGGGCGAGGATTTCGTCGTCACCAAGGCAGCGACCCAGCTCGGCCCGATTACGAGCCGCCGAAGGGCTTCGCTCGCCGCTCGCGCGCTTGCCGGGAGTACGCCCGAGGAGCTCGACGGTCTTTTCCGGGGTGGGCCGCTGCCGCGCCTGCGGGCGCGGCTTTCACACTTGGCTGAGAGCCTGCGCTACGAGGAGGCGGCCCGGCTGCGGGATCGCATCGAGGCGCTCGAGCACGTCGTCGAGCGCCTGCGCCGGCTGGAGCGGCTGCGCAGACTGGAGCTCTGCTTGATCGTTCCGGCGATCGAGCGGAACTGGCAGAAGGCTTTCTTCGTCTGCGGCGGCGGAGTCTGCGGCGTTCGCTCGCTGCCGCCGGGAGCAGGCGCGAGGCTCGAGATCGAGGCCGGTCTGGCGCTTTGTCGCGTCGCCCGCGAGCGCGCCGGAGAGGCGCTAACTATCGAACAGGCCGAAGAGCTCCTGCTCGTCGACGGCTTCGTCCGCCGTCCGCCCCCCGAATTGGCTGTGCTGCCACTCGACGCTGAGGAGATAACAGCGCATCTGATGGGCAGGCGGTTTCCCCGGGCTGCTTAACCGCGACCGTCGAGCGGCGATTAGGTCCAACGAGAACTGGTGATAGAGAAAGCGCTACGCAGCGCATCAGGAGGGGAAGGAGGAACCATGAAGGGATTGCCTGGACGGGTAGCTGCTCTAACAGTTGCTCTTTTCGCCGCAGTCGCGACACCGTCGGCGGGCGCGAACGCGAGCGCCCGAGCTTGGAGTACGAACGTGGCCTTTACGAACGTCGTCGCCACGTCGCCGACCAGCGGCGGCGGCTATCCGGTGCCGCCGGGCTCGCGAGTTCCGCTCGCCGGAACTTGCCGAGCCGGCCCGTTCGACGCGAATCACTCAGAGTCCTGGCTCGCGGTTAAGCCCGGAACCGAGGACCTGGTCGGCTCGTCGAAATTCTTCTTCGACAAGTACTCGACCTTCTACATGTTCTATCTCGGTGCCACCCAGATCCTGGGCGGGACGCCCGCGGGGAGCAACCAGATTCAGGGCTACGACTGCGTCTCGACGGGAACGCAGGAGATGCCGCCGAGCTGGACCGACACGACCGACCCAAACGTCGACTTCGACACCAAGGGCCGCGTCTACCAGACGATGCTGCCGTTCAACTCGTTCTTCGACGCGTCGAGGCTGCACCCCGACGGCGAGATCGACATCTCCTACAGCGACGACATGGGACGCCACTGGGTGAAGGGCAACGGCGGCATACCGCTCGAGCCGCCGAACAACGCCTCGGCCTTGCAGCTCGGCCACGTCGAGGACAAGCAATGGGTGGCTGTCAACCACATCCCAGGCAACCGGTTCCAGGACCACGTCTACGCCGCCTGGGCGGTCTTCAACGGCAACGGCGGCGGGATCAAGGTACGCATCGCGGTCTCCCGTGACCGTGGCCAGACCTTCGCCAAGGCCGTCACGATCACGCCGCCCTCGGAGGTCAGCGCAGGCGCCACATTCGTCTATCCGGAGATCGACGCGACAGGGAACGTCTACGTGTCGGTCGTCTCGTTCCCGCCCAACGGAACGAGCTCGACGATCTACGTCGCCCGCTCGACCGACGACGCACAGTCGTTCGGCCCGTTCGTGCCGATCACGACCGTCAACATCCCTCCGGGCGAGGTGTACCCGAACACGC
>WNGE01002228.1_pt1 | contig 29003 bp, 25 predicted proteins | sample 5400651 | NCBI WGS metagenome assembly WNGE01 (sample SAMN13153370, study PRJNA577476) | soil metagenome | isolation source: 60 cm soil or saprolite under grassland replicate 2 | place: USA:California | collected 2016-06-15
TGCGGCGTGACCGGCTTTTTGACCAAGCGCAACATCATCACGCTGTTCATGTCGATCGAGCTGATGCTCAACGGCGTGAACCTCTCCTTCATCGCCTTCGCCACGCGCCTGGGAACACTGGACGGACACATCTTCGTCTTTTTCGTCATGGTCGTTGCCGCCGCCGAGGCCGCAGTGGGGCTGGCCATCATCATCGCTGTCTATCGCACGCGCGAGACCCTGAACGTCGACCGGGTGAACCTGCTTAAATTATGACGCCTTCAAACTTTCAGCCCTGGCTCATTCCGATTCTCCCGCTGCTCGGCGGGCTGATCAACGGACTGCTCGGCAAGCGCTTCTCCAAGGGCCTTGTCGCCGCCGTTGCTCTCCTCTTCACCGGCGCCTCGTTCGCGGTCGCCTGCTGGCAGGCACTGGTGCTTGTGAACTCCGGCGTTGACCACCTGGAGAAGACCTACGGCACCTGGATCCGTGCCGGGAACTTCTCGGTCGACTTCGGCATCTACCTCGACCATCTGTCGCTGGTGATGATGCTGGTAGTCACCGGCGTCGGCTTCCTCATCCACGTCTACTCCGTGGCCTACATGGAGCACGAGGGCGGCTACTATCGCTTCTTCGCCTACCTCAACTTCTTCATGTTCTTCATGCTGACGCTGGTGCTGGCCAACAACTACCTGCTCATGTTCGTGGGCTGGGAGGGCGTGGGCCTTGCTTCCTACCTGCTCATCGGCTTCTTCTTCCTGAAGGATTCGGCCGCCAACGCAGGCAAGAAGGCCTTCATCACCAACCGCGTCGGCGACTTCGGCTTCCTGATCGCGCTCTTCCTGCTGGTGCAGCACTTCGGGAGCCTGCACTACCCGACGCTGATCGGAAAGATCTCGAGCTTCCCGGTTGAGGCCTCAGCCGGGCTTCTCACCGCCATCGGCCTGCTGATGCTGGTCGGCGCCACCGGCAAGAGCGCGCAGATCCCGCTCTACGTCTGGCTGCCGGACGCGATGGAAGGACCCACGCCGGTCTCCGCGCTCATCCACGCCGCCACTATGGTCACGGCGGGCGTCTACATGGTCTGCCGCTCCAACTTCATCTTTAGCCGCGCGCCCATGGCGCTGCTGGCCGTCGCCGTCATCGGTGCGCTGACCAGCTTCTTCGCCGCCACCATCGGCATCACGCAGACCGACATCAAGCGCGTGCTGGCCTACTCCACGGTCTCGCAGCTCGGCTACATGTTCATGGCCGCCGGCGTCGCCGCCTACTCGGCCGCGATCTTCCACCTGATGACCCACGCCTTCTTCAAGGCCCTGTTGTTCCTCGGCGCAGGCTCGGTCATTCACGGCGTGGGCGGCGAGCAGGACATGCGCAAGATGGGCGGGCTCAGGAAATACATGCCGTGGACCTTCGCGACGATGTTGATCGCCACGCTGGCCATCGCAGGCATTCCGCCCTTTGCCGGCTTCTTCTCCAAGGACGAGATCCTGTGGGAGGCCTTCAGCAGCCCGCACGGCAGCAAGATCTTCTGGGCGCTGGGCGCCATCACGGCCTTCATGACCAGCTTCTATATGTTCCGCCTGGTATTCATGACCTTCACCGGCGAATATCGCGGGGCCAAGCCGCAGGCGCATGCCGCAGCCGCAGGTCACCATGGCAATCCGCACGATGAGCCGGAGGAGCATCACGACGAGGAAGGTGATCCGCACGCCCACGCTCACGGCGGCAGCCCGCATGAGTCGCCTTGGATGATGCTTGGGCCGCTGGTGATCCTCGCCGTGCTCTCCTTGGTAGGGGGATGGGTCGGCATCGGCAACCGCTTCGGGCACTTCCTCGATCCGGTTATTCAGCGCGTAGGAACCGTGCAGGAAACCGAGCACACCGCCACCGCCGAGCAGACGGCGGCGGCCGGAGCCGAGCATACGACTGCCGCCGCTCCTGTCAGCGAGCGCGAAGGCGAAGGTGAGGAGCACAAGAGCACGGAACTCGCTCTGATGGTCTTCTCTGTCTGCCTCGGACTCGGCGGCCTCGGGCTGGCCTGGCTGATGTACGTCAAGAACCCCGAGATGCCGGAGAAGATCGCCGCATCGGTCTCCGGGCTGTACCACCTGGTGCTTAACAAATATTGGATCGATGAACTTTATGGCGCGGTGCTGATCAAGCCGCTGGTGAAGGTCTCGACCGGAGTGCTCTGGCAGGCGATTGACCAGAAGGTGATCGATGGAACGGTGAACAACTCCGCTGCCGCAGCCGCTGAGGTCTCCTCGGTCGTCCGCCGGCAGCAGTCCGGCCTGATTCGCAGCTACGCCGGATGGGTCGCCGCGGCAGCCGCGGCAGTGGTCGCCTACATGGTTTGGTGGGGAACCCGATGAACTTATCAACTCTCAATCCCTGGATTCTGACGCTCACCACCTTCCTGCCGGCGCTGGGGGCCGTGCTCATCGCCTTCCTGCCGCGCCGCGACCGCGACATCCGCTGGTTCGCGATGCTGATCTCGGTGATCACGCTGCTGGTCTCGCTGCACCTGCCGGCGCATTACCGCGAGGTAGCGCCCGCCGCGTCGGGCAGCTATGCCTACGAGCAAAATGTGCAGTGGATCACCAGCCCCAACATTCACTACCACGTCGGCATCGATGGCATCTCGCTCTGGCTGGTGGTGCTGACGACCTTTCTCGTTCCCTTCTGCGTGCTGGCCTCCTGGAAGTCGATCCACGACCGGGTGAAGGAGTTCTTCATCCTCCTGCTGCTGCTGGAGACGGCAATGATCGGCGTCTTCATCGCGCTCGACCTCTTCCTCTTCTATTTCTTCTGGGAAGCCACGCTGATCCCGATGGCGCTGATCATCGGCATCTTCGGCCACGAGCGGCGCGTCTACGCGGCCGTCAAATTCTTCCTCTATACGATGATCGCCTCGGTGTTCATGCTGGCGGCGATCCTGTGGCTCTATGCGCACTCGGGCACCTTCGAGTTCACCGAGTTGCAGCGCATGATCGCCAGCGGGGCCATTGCCCTGCCCGGCCACACGGGCTTCTGGCTCTTCCTGGGATTTTTCCTGGCCTTTGCCGTCAAGGTGCCGCTCTTCCCGTTCCACACCTGGTTGCCGGACGCCCACGTTGAGGCGCCCACCGCTGGCTCCGTGCTGCTGGCCGGCGTGCTGCTGAAGATGGGCACCTACGGTCTGCTGCGCTTCAGCATAGGGCTCTTCCCCGCCGAGGCCCACCGCAACGCGCCCTGGATCATGATCATCGCCATCATCGGCATCATCTACGGCGCGCTGGTCGCACTCGTTCAGCCCAACATGAAGAAGCTCATCGCCTACTCTTCGGTGAGCCATCTCGGTTTCTGTGTGCTGGGCACCTACAGCTTCACGCAAGCGGGCATGGACGGCGCCGTCTATCAGATGCTGAACCACGGCGTCTCCACTGGCGCGCTGTTCCTGCTGGCGGGCATGCTCTACGACCGCCGCCACACCTACGAGATCAAGGAATACGGCGGCTTGGCCACGCCCATGCCGGTATACGCCACGCTCTTCCTGCTCATCACCCTGTCCTCTGTAGGATTGCCGCTGATGAACGGTTTCGTGGGCGAGTTCCTGGTGCTCAGCGGGGCCTTCCAGGCGAAGATGATCTACGGCGTCCTGGCCGCCAGCGGCGTGATCTGGAGCGCCTTCTACATGCTGTGGCTCTACCAGCGCACCTTCTACGGCGTCATCACCGTCCCGGCCAACGGGTCGCTGCCGGATGCCGACCTGCGCGAGCGCACCGTCCTGTGGCCGCTCGCCGTGCTGGCGGTGGTCATGGGCGTCTTCCCCTCCCTCTGGATGAACTCCATCGACCAATCGGTTGGAACCGTCCTGCAAACGCAGGCGGCGGCCACCACGGTCCATGCGACTTCGGCCCACGAGAATTCGACCCAGGCTGCTGCGGCCCAGGCTTCACTGACCCAACCAAGCCCAGTGCAGGCAAATTCAGTTCCGGCAAACACGGTGTCTAAATAGCCATGATCCCCATCCCAACCACCGCCGATTACGTTCGCATTCTTCCTGAGCTCGTGCTCTCCATCTTTGGCGTCCTCGTGATGTTCATCGAGAGCCTGCTGCCCGCTGGAGGCAGCCGCAAAGGGCTGGGCCTGTTCTCCGCCGCCGGTGTTCTGGTCGCGCTGGCCGCCACCGACTGCCAGGCGCATCCGCAGTTTTTGGGCTTTGGCTTCGGCAACGCCATTCGCGTCGACCACTTTAGTGTCTTCTTCCACGTCGTAGTGCTCGGGGTGGCCCTGATCACCATCCTCATGTCGCTCGACTACCTCAGCGTGCAGAAGACCGACCGCGGCGAATACTACGCACTGATCCTGATGGGCGCGGCCGGCGCATGCCTGATGTCTTCGGCCATCGAACTCGTGCTGGTCTTCATCGCCCTGGAAATCTCCTCCATCTCCAGCTACGTGCTGGCGGGCTTCCGCCTCAAGTCGGCGGAGAGCGCGGAGAGCTCGCTGAAGTACTTCCTCCTCGGCTCCTTCGCAACCGGGTTCTTCCTCTATGGGGTCGCGCTGCTCTACGGGGCAACCGGATCCACCAACGTCTTCGAAATTGCCAAGGTGCTCGGCTCGGCCACCCGCATCGAGCCGCTGGCCTTCCTTGCCGTGGCGCTCATCTTCGTCGGCCTCGGCTTTAAGGTTGCCGCGGCGCCCTTCCACATCTGGACGCCGGACGTCTACGAGGGCGCGCCTTCGCCGATTGTGGGCTTCATGTCCACCGCCCCCAAGGCCGCGGCGTTCGCGGTGCTGATCCGCCTGGTCATCGACACCTCTTCGCCGCACTGGTTCTGGCTCATCTGGGTCAGCGCCATCCTCTCCATGAGCATCGGCAACCTCGGCGCCATCCTGCAGACCAACATCAAGCGCATGCTGGCCTACTCCTCCATCGCGCACGCCGGATACCTGCTGGTGGCCTTCGCCTCGGCCGCCAACCACGAGCTGGGAGTCTCGGCTGCCATGTTCTACGCGGCCTCCTATGCGGCAATGAACGTGGGCGCCTTCGCGATCGTCACCCACCTCGCCGGCAGCGGCGAACGCTACTCGCAGATCGACGACTACTCGGGACTGGGCAAGCGCTCGCCCGTGCTGGCCGCGGCGCTTACCTTCTTCCTGCTCTCGCTGATCGGCATTCCGATGACGGGCGGCTTCTTTGCCAAGTTCTACGTCTTCCACGCGGCGATGCGGTCGCACCTCATCTGGCTCACGCTGATCGGCGTGATCAACAGCGGCATCGGCTCCTACTACTATCTGCGCGTCATCGTGCGCATGTACTTCTACGAGCCGCAGACCGCGGAACCCACGCCGCGCATGAATTTCGGCGTGGCAACGGCCATCGCCATCAGCCTGATCCTTGTTCTCTGGCTATGCATTCCTATCCGCACAATATAAAATCCTAGTTCTTTGAAACGAAATCCGGGATCCAGGAGTCTTTCCAGCGAGATTTCTTCTCGCGCTTTCGGTGGTGTCACGAAGTCTCCGTCCCAAACACCATACAGCTCGACGGCTTCCTCTCTGCTCGAGCGCAGGAGGTTAACCAAAGCTTCTTGGTTGTAGCGCTCCGCATTCCGCTGGGTGTCGTCTTGCAGCTCTTCGAACCAAGTCCAGTTTCCTTTCTCAAATGTCACGTAAGGAAATGCGCATCCGCATCCAGACGTTGAGCCGATATATTGAACTTCCGGCTTGGTGAAATGGCTTAAAAAAGGAAGCTCACGCTCGCTCAAATCACTAACCGAGAAGTCGGGAGCGTTCTTGTCGAACGGCCGGCGTGGCAGCGGCCTGTCCGTACCGGCGTAAAGCACGAAGCACATAAACGCCCTCCTCTGAAATATGTTTATTATCCTCCCAAAGCAAAGCCCCCGCCGAAGCGGGGGCCAATTCCACAAAAACTCAATGGCTACTTCACGACCTTGGCGAAGACCACGACCAGGGTGAAGAGCACCAGCGATTCGATGAACGCCAGGCCGAGAATCATGGCCAACTGGATGCCGGCGCGGGCAGCAGGATTGCGCGCCATGCCTTCGCAGGCGGCTGCGCCGACCTTCGACTGTCCGAGTGCGGCCAGGCCGGCGGCGATCGCCATGGCAAAGCCGGAGGTGATGGCGACCCAGTTGGGTGCGGCAGCGGCCGCAGCAGCGGGCTCGCCCTGGGCAAACATCGGGGTGGCCATCATCAGAACGGCCACGAGGGAAAACAGCAGGAACAGCTTCTTGTTCATCGTCCTTGCTCCTTGATGAAATCGCCGCCAGTGGGTGGTTGACGTTCTGCCTTGGGAGGCGGAGGCCCTCACGCTTGCGGCGTACTGCAAACTTCAAATCTCGGTGAAACTCAATCTCGGGTTCGAGGGTGCCCCACCTTCGCCGCTGCTTTTGCGGCTAAGGTGGGAAGCAGATCTCTTTAATGCGATTCGTGGGCCACGGCCTCGCCAATGTACACCATCGGCAGCAGCACGAAGATCAGCGTCTGGATCAGCGAGACGCCGAAGTGCAGCACCAGGAAGATTACCGGAATGCCAACCGGCACCAGCGAGAAGAAGACCAGCGTCACCATGTCGCCGGCAAACATGTTGGCGAAAAGACGGACGGTGAGCGAGAGCATGCGCGCCAGGTGGCTGCAGACCTCGATGACGAACATCAGCGGCGCGAGCCACCACACCGGCCCAGCGAAGTGCTTCAGATAACCGATCCCATTGGCCCGGAAGCCGTGCATCTGGTAGAAGAACCAGGTCACAATGGCGCAGCCCAGCGGCACCACCGGCGAACCCGTGGGTGACTCAAAGAACGGCACCAGCCCAAGCAGGTTGCACGATAGGATGAACAACGCCAGCGTGATCAGGTAGGAAAGATAGCGCCGGTGGTCGTGGCCGATGATCTCCTCGCTCTGCGCGTCCATCAGGCCGTAGACGGTCTCGATCATGTGCTGCAGTGCGCTCGGCTTTTCCACCGAAAGGCTCGCCCGCGCCGCCAGGAAGAAGCCGACAAGCAGCAGGGCGACAAAGATCTCCATGGCAAAGGCGTTGGTGATGGGCGTGGCGGGATGCGCGGGATGGATGCCCAGCGCCGTCAGCAGCGCGGTTACGGCACCGCCAAACAGCTTGTTGAGGAGCGCGGTAAAGGGGAGCTGATGCATCGAAGTCTTTGGTGGTGCGGTTCAGGATGGTCGCCTGATGCTGACGACGAACTCGTAAGCGGCCTCGCACATCATGGCCACGACGGGCATGGCAAGCCCCGCCAGAAAGCCCATCAGACCGCGCACGGAACACTCAAAGATACCATACGCAAACAGGGCGATCAACCCGACGCGGCCCACTCCTCGCGCCACCACAAGGGCCCCGCGCTCGCGGCTTTGCGCCTGCACAATACGCTCCGCGATGGCGTTGACCGAGGCAGCCAGCCAGCGAAAATTGATCCATCCCAGCGCGGTCCCCAGCAGCACTCCCGCCGCCACCTGCCAGCCCAGCGGCCACAGCACGGCCGCCGCGCTTGCCACGCCCGCAATGACGATCATGCGCTCGATGCGATCGAGCGTCTGGCCGCACAGCGCCGTCTCGCGCGCTGCCTCCGCTGGACTCAGCTCCAGGTGCTCGGGCGCGGCGAATTCGGGATTTTCAGCCTCGTCAGCCTCGTCTGAGGGTGCCCCACTCAACGTTCTGTTCGTTGAGTGGGGTTGTTCCGGGTTCTCGCCGTCACGCAAGTTGTTGCGGTCCTTTTCATCCTGCATTGGGGCCGTTCCCGCCTCTGTTGTCCGGCTTCCCTTCGTCGCTCTCGGCGCTCTCTTCGATCTCGGCGTCCTTGCTGCTCTGCAGCGCACGCCGGATCATCGAGTAAAAGCCGGCCACCGCGCCGAAGATGATGCCGGCGAGATAAATCCAGTGCGTGTGCAGAAAGTGATCGGCGACAAGCCCGAGAACGTACCCCACGATCACCGACGCCGGGATCATGAAGCCGATTTCGGAGTAGCGCGCCACCGTCACCCACGCGCTCTCCTTTTTGTCAGGTTTCTGGTCTCTCAAGTTCAACCTCGAAACACCGGGTGCCCCATCCTAACCCGCAGTTGGTTAGGGTGGGGTAGTTGACTTTGCCCTTGCTTCTGCCTTCGACCTTCACCGCTGTTATACAATTTTCCAGTGTCCCTAGACGAAAACATTTACCAGCTCCGCAGGCAGAAGCTGCAGCAGATCGAGGCCCTTGGCCAGCCTGCCTACCCTCACCGTTTTAGCCCGACCCATCAGCTCCCGGATATTCTGGCCAACTATGCTGCGAGCACCGGTGAGCAGCTCGAGGCCTCGCACATCGATGTTACCGTCGCCGGACGCCTCGTCGCCATTCGCGTCATGGGCAAGGCCAGCTTTGCCCACCTGCAGCAGGCAGGCGAGAAGCTGCAAATCTACATCAAGAAAGATGCGGTCGGCGACAATCTGTGGGAGTTATTTAAGCTGCTCGACATCGGCGATCACGTCGGGGTACGCGGATATCTCTTCCGCACGCGCACCGGCGAGCTCAGCATTCACGTCGAGGACCTCACCTTTCTGTCCAAGGACCTGCTGCCCCTGCCCGAGAAATGGCACGGCCTCACCGATGTCGAACTGCGCTACCGCATGCGCTATGTCGATCTCATCGATCCGCATGTGCGCCTGGTGTTCGTCAAACGGGCGCGACTCATTCAGTCCATCCGCCGTTTCCTCGACTCGCGTGACTTCATCGAGGTCGAGACGCCGATGATGCAGCCCATCGCCGGAGGCGCCGCCGCGAGGCCCTTCGTCACCCATCACAATACGCTGGACATCGACCTCTTCCTGCGCATCGCGCCCGAGCTCTACCTGAAGCGCCTGCTGGTGGGCGGCATGGACCGCGTCTACGAGATCAACCGCAACTTCCGCAACGAAGGCATCTCGACGCGCCACAATCCCGAGTTCACCATGCTCGAGTTCTACCAGGCCTACGCCGACTACAACGACTTGATGGAACTCACCGAGGAGCTGCTCAAGCAGGTGGCAATGGATGTGAACGGAACGCTGGTGAGCGACTTCGCCGGGCGCGAAATCAACTGGGGCAAGGTGGAGCGGCTCTCCATGCGCGAGGCCATCGTCAAGTACTGGCCCGCAGAGGCGGGCGAGGCGCCCGAGCTGAAGGACTTCCGGGACGACGAGCACGTCGAGCAGCTTGTACGCCGCCTGCAACGCGCCCGGGTGCAGATTGCCTACGATCCGCGCCAGCCCGCAGGTTTGGCCATCGCGGGCATGTTTGAGGCCGTCGCCGAGCACCATCTCTGGCAGCCGACGTTGATCTATGACTTCCCTCTGGCCATCTCGCCGCTCTCCAAAAACAAACGCGACGAGCCGGACTTCGTCGAGCGCTTCGAGCTCTTCGTCGGCGGCATGGAGGTGGGCAACGCCTTCAGCGAACTCAACGATCCCGAGGAGCAGCGCCGGCGCTTCGAGCAGCAGCTCGCACAGCGCGCCCACGGCGACGAGGAGGCGCACCGGATGGACGAGGACTACATCCGCGCGCTCTCCTATGGCATGCCGCCGGCCGGCGGCGAAGGCATCGGCATCGACCGCCTCACCATGCTGCTCACCGGCTGCACCTCGATCCGCGACGTGATTCTCTTCCCGCTCCTCCGCCCGGAGGCCACGGGAGAAGAGAACACGCAAGCGGCGGAAGTCTAGCAGTGAAGAACTACCGTTCCTCAATCCCCAAGGCGGCCCGGGAGCGCGTGGTTTCGACTCACGAATCGAACGGAGAGAAACAAAAGGCGGAATATCTGCTCAACGGCAAGGTTGTGGGGGTGCGCCAGTTCGATGTCGATGGCGAGATCGCAACTGAGACTCCATTCAAAAATGGAGTGATTCACGGAATAGTTTATTGTTTCGAAAGTGGCCCGGACGGGCGTGCCAGGGTCAACTTTGCCGAGCCATATCGAAATGGCTTGGCATACGGCACTGCCAGGCAGTGGTCGCTCGATGGCGAAAAATTGATCGGCACCTACACCATGAAGCATGGAACGGGACTGGATCTTTGGCGAAACTGGGACTACGAGCGCAAGCATTACTACCTTTCGGAAGCTCGATACCTTGAGGACGGCAAATGGCACGGCTTCGAGTGGTGGCTCGATGAGGACCAAACGACAGTTTTCGAAGAGCACCACTTCTGGAAAAACCTGCAGCACGGCATTCAGCGGGAATGGAACAACGAGGGCAGACTAAGACGGGGCTTTCCCAGGTACTGGCTGAACAACGAGCGGGTTACGAAGCGGAAATACCTCCGAGCGCAAGCCAGCGATCGCAGCCTGCCGCCCTTCCGCGCTGCCGATAACCTTCCGCGAAGGAACTTTCCTCCGGAGGTTATGGCCGCCATCAAATCTTCGGCAGAAATCCCCGTTCCGCCTGCAGTTGACTGACTTTGGGTGGCGCCCCACAGAAATCTGTAGCCGCCAGTCCCGCTTCCGCCAGACCTTTTTCGCCAGCTCACTTTTCCGAGCTCCCGCACAATTTTGCACCGGATTTACCTTAGTCATGATCTACTAAAAGGCAAGGACGGCCACCGCGTGGCGGGGTCGAGCCTTGTTCAGAGTAGGAAGACAAGTCGCACCCCGTTGTGCGGATCCTGCACCAGGGTGTGCCAATACTGGATCGACCAGTAAAAACGAAGCGAGTACCCACCATGGGATTTGACTTCAGCAGCGAAGAACGCCGCCAGCTCGGCTACCGCCTCATCGATCGCATCGACAAGTACTACGCATCCCTCGACAACCGAGCCATTCAGCCTCCTGCCGACGAGCGCAGCGCCGACCGTCTGCCGCTCGAACTGCCCGAGCTCGGCTCCGACGCCGCGCGCGTCCTCGACGAGCTCTGCCGCGAGATGATCGACAAGGGATTCCACATTCCCGCGGCCAACTACTTCGGCCTGATGAATCCCACGCCGGCTTACATGGCCGTGCTGGCCGAGGCGCTGGTTGCCGCGCTGAATCCCCAGCTCGCCTCGGTGGCGCGCTCGCAGTTCGCCAGCACCCTGGAGGCGGAGACCGTCGGCTGGATCGCTTCGCGCTTCGGCTGGCACAAGCCGATCTTTGCCGAAGCCACGCCGCCCGGGCTTGCGCGCTGCGATGGGACCTTCACCAGCGGAGGCAACGAGGCCAATTTCACTGCGCTGGCGCTGGCCATCTCGCATCGCTTCCCCAATGCGATTGAGGACGGCATCGCCACCATAGGCGCGCGACCCGTCTTCTACGCCTCATCGGAGTCGCATCATTCGCTGGAGAAATCGGCGGGCCTGCTTGGCCTGGGGCGCAAATCGCTGCGCCGCATTCCGGTCAACGACAGCCTGCGCCTGGACACCGCGCGTCTGATCCTGCAGATTGAATTCGACCAGGCCTGCGGCTTCGTCCCCTTCTGCATCGTTGCTACGGCCGGCACCACGAACTCGGGAGCCATCGACGATCTCAATGCGCTGGCTTCCATTGCCGAGCGCTACGGCATGTGGCTGCATGTGGACGGCGCCTACGGCGCGGCAGCGGCCTTCAGCGACAAGTATCGCGGGCTGCTCAAAGGCATCGAGCGCGCCGACTCGATCACGGTCGACCCGCACAAGTGGCTGGCGATGCCCTTCGCCGCGGGAGTCGTCCTCACGCGCCACCCCGAGCTGCTGGAGCACACCTTCTCCGTTGCCTCGCCCTACATGCCGCGGGCCGAGCGCAGCGGCATGGTGGACAATTTCAAGATCAGCGCGCAATGGTCGCGCCGCATGAACTCGCTGAAGCTCTGGCTGACGCTGCGTGTGCACGGACGCAAGTCCTACGAGGAGATGATCGAACGCCAGATGCAGCTTGCCTCACAGATGCGGGAGTGGATCGAGGAATCCGACTATTTTGAGATGGCAGCGGCGCAGACCTTGCCCATCCTCAACTTCCGCCTGCGCGGCGTCAGCGGGGTCCCCAACGAGCCTGCAGTTGGCTTGTTGGGGTCGGACAGCGAAGCGGAGGCCGCACACCGCCAGTTTATCGCAGAGCTGAATCATGACGGACGCTACTGGATCAGCGCCACGCATGTGCGCGGAAAGAGCGTTCTGCGCATGATGATCATCAGCTATCTCAGCACGGCCGAGCACCTGGCCGGCCTGCAGGAGGCGCTACAATCAGCCGCCCAGCGCGTCGCGCTGCACGTGTAAAGAGCACGTTTCGAGATAATGTTCGAGGGTGCCCCATTTCTGCCTTCTTTTGGCAGAAGTGGGGTAGTTGCTTTTGATCCTGAGTTTGTTCTTGAGTGTCACCGCGCCGGCTTCGCGTCCCGGCTCTCCGCGGCCAGGCTCTCGCGGAAGTACTCCAGGCTCATCTGCAGGCCGGTGCGCAGGTCGATCTTCGGCTCCCAGCCGAGCAGCTCTCTTGCCTTGGAGATGTCCGGGCAGCGCTGTTGTGGATCGTCTTGGGGAAGCGGCAGAAAGACCAGCTTGCTCTTTGAGCCCGTGACCTCCAGCACCACGTTCGCGCACTCCAGCATGGTGAACTCGCCGGGATTGCCGATGTTGACCGGCTGGTGCTCGCCTGAGGCGGCCAGGCGCACGATGCCGTCGACCTCGTCGCTCACGTAACAAAAGCTGCGCGTCTGGCTGCCGTCGCCGTAGATGGTGATGTCCTGTCCCAGCAGCGCCTGCTTCATGAAATTGGAGATCACCCGTCCGTCGTCCAGGTGCAGGCGCGGGCCGTAGGTATTGAAGATGCGTACGATGCGTGTGTCCACTCCGCGATAGCGGTGATAGGCCATCGTCAGCGCCTCGCTGAAGCGCTTGGCTTCGTCATAAACCGAGCGCGGGCCGATGGGGTTCACATGTCCCCAGTACGATTCGCTCTGGGGATGCTCGCTGGGGTCGCCATAGCACTCCGAGGTGGAGGCGAGGAGGAAGCCTGCGCCGTATTTCTGCGCCACTTCCAGGCAGTTACGCGTCCCTGTCGAGCCGACCTCCAGCGTCTCCAGCCCCCATTTCATGTAATCGACCGGGCTGGCCGGCGAGGCGAACTCGTAGAGGAAATCCACGGCCCCGAAATCAAAGGGCTGGCAGATGTCGTGCAGCTCGAATGAGAAGCGCGGGTCAGTGGCAAAGCCGCTCATATTTTCGCGACGGCCGGTAAGCAGGTTGTCGACGCACAACACCGTGTGCCCGTCGGCCAGCAACCGCTCGCAAAGATGGGAGCCCACGAAACCCGCTCCGCCAGTAACCATGATCCGCATGTTCTTTTCCTAATGGTTTTTCCTGCCGATTCTTGAAGCTTACGAAAACAACGATCGCTAAAAGCGATATCCGATGCCGGTGCCGGCATTCTGGTAGAACGGGATGTGCCGCCCCCACGGCTGCGGCTGATAATTCGCGCGGATACAATCGAGCGGCTTAGGCCCGTCCTGATTTTCGGTGAGACACACCAATTCCGCCAAAGGTTTTCTGGAACCCTTAGAAACTCAAGCGTTTCCGGCCCGGGCGAGGCTTGGCCGCTATAACTTTGGCTGGCGGGAGCCGGGAATGGGCACCCACAAGGCCGCTGTTAGCTTGCCCGCCAATAACGTTTCCAGCTACCCCTGCGTTCGGGCCGTTGCCTCTTGCGCAAACACTTGCGGCTGTGCCAGCGGACGCCCGATGCTGTAGTAATGGAAGCCCGCCGCGGCCATCTTTTTCGGGTCGAAGAGATTGCGGCCGTCGATGATGACGGGATAGCGCATCCCCTCATGCAGGCGGTCCAGATCGAGGGCGGCAAACTGCGGCCATTCGGTCACCACCAGCAGCGCGTGCGCGTCCCGGGCGGCATCGAATTCGTCGCTGGCGTAGCGCAGCGAATCGCCGGCCGGCAGCAGCAGGTTTGCCTTTTCCATCGCAGCCGGATCGTAGGCGGCAACCTGGCATCCTTCGGCAAGAAGCGACTTCACCACGCGCATGGCGGGCGATTCGCGAACGTCGTCTGTGCCGCCCTTAAAAGCCAGGCCGAGCACGCCGATCCGCTTCCCCTTCAGCGTCCACAGGGCGGCGCGCAACTTCTTCATGAAGGAGGCCTGCTGGTTCTCATTGATCTTTTCCACGGCCTGCAGCAGGTCGAATTCGTAGCCGATGCTCTCGGCAATTTTGTAGAAGGCGCGAACGTCCTTGGGGAAGCAGGAGCCGCCGTAGCCGATCCCGGCGTTGAAGAACTTCGATCCGATGCGAGTATCCGAGCCTATGCCGACCGCGACCTCCTCCACGTCGCTCCCCACCAGCTCGCAGATGTTCGCGACGGCGTTAATGAAGGAGATTTTCAGCGCCAGAAAGGCGTTGGAGGCGTGCTTGATCAACTCGGCGCTCTTGGCGCTGGTCTCCAGGTAGCGTACGCCCTGGCCCAGGTCGCGCGGACCGGGGATATGGCCCGGCCGCGAATAATAACTTCCGTCAATCAGCGGCTGGTAGACCTGGCGAAGGAGAGCGCGGGCCCGGTCCGTGTCGGCCCCCACCACGATTCGGTCGGGATACAGGAAGTCTTCGATCGCGGTGCCCTCGCGAAGAAATTCCGGGTTGGAGATCACGTCGAAGTTCTCATCGCTTGCGCCATTGAAGCGAAGCGTGCGGCTGATCCACTGATTGGTCAGGACCGGAACCGTGCTCTTCTCCACTACGACCTTGTAGTCGTGCATGGCCGAGGCGATGTCGTGAACCGCTGCTTCCACGTAGGAAAGATCGGCCTCTCCGCTAGGCGACTGCGGCGTGCCCACGGCGATAAAAATCACCTGCGCCTGTCGCGCTGCAGCCAGCAGATCGCCGGAAAAGACCAGGTTTCGCCCCCGATGGCGGGCGAGCAGCTCCGGCAACTGGTCCTCGTAGATCGGCACCTCCCCGGACAGCAGGGCCTCCAGCTTGGCCTTGTCGCTGTCGACACAGACGACCTGATGGCCAAGCTCGGCTAGACAAACCGCGGCGACCAACCCGACATAGCCGGAGCCGATGACAGCTATTTTCAATTGCACGTTTTTCATCTCACTTCAGAAGCGGTCCCGATATGCCGAGAGACTCTCTCCCGGAGCCTACACCCGAGCAAGTCCATAGCGGACTTGCCTGGGGGACCCGAGAGCCACGTATTCAGGATATCAGGCCCAGACCCATTTTGAATTCTGCCCGGAAGAGAAAGTTGCTCCTCAAGTGATTGGTATTGTTCCGATATTTCGCGGCTTCCGGGAAGCTGGTATCCTTGCACGCTAAAGGCAGGGAGAATGAAAAAAAGGGCTCTGATCACCGGCATCACCGGGCAGGATGGCTCGTATTTGGCCGAACTGCTGCTCTCCAAGGACTACGAGGTCCATGGCATCAAGCGGCGCAGCTCGCTCTTCAACACTGACCGGATCGACCACCTGTATCAGGACCCGCACGAACGGGACCGCCGCTTCTTCCTGCACTATGGCGACATGACGGACACCAGCAGCCTGGTCCGCGTGATTCAAGCTGTACATCCGCACGAGATCTACAACCTCGCTGCGCAGAGCCATGTTTCGGTCTCATTCGAGGAACCTGAGTACACGGCCAACGCCGACGGCGTCGGCACCCTGCGCGTGCTGGAGGCGGTCCGAATTCTGGGCATGGAAAAATCCACGCGTTTCTACCAGGCCTCCACCTCGGAGCTCTTCGGCAAGGTGCAGGAGACGCCGCAGACCGAGACGACGCCCTTCTATCCCCGCTCGCCATACGGCGTTGCCAAGCTCTACGCGTACTGGATCACGGTGAACTATCGCGAGGCCTACGGCATTTACGCCTGCAACGGCATCCTCTTCAACCACGAGTCTCCGGTGCGCGGCGAGACCTTTGTCACCCGTAAGATCACCCGCGGCCTCTCGCGCATCAAGGCCGGACTGCAGGGTTCGCTGTTCGTCGGCAATCTGCACGCTATGCGCGACTGGGGACACGCCCGCGACTACGCCGAGATGCAGTGGCTGATGCTGCAGCAGGAGACCCCCGAAGACTTCGTGATCGCAACCGGAGAGCAGCGCAGCGTGCGCGATTTCATAAACGTGGCGTCGGCCAAGCTCGACATGAGAGTGGACTGGCGGGGCGAAGGCGTCGACGAGAAGGGCTACGACGAGCAGGGCCGCTGCATCGTCGCCGTGGACCCGCGCTACTTCCGCCCCACCGAGGTGGAGTCGCTGCTGGGTGATGCCTCCAAGGCGAAGCGCAAGCTCGGCTGGGAGCCGAAGACCAGCTTCGACCAACTGGTGACGGAGATGGTCGAGGCCGACTACGAGCTGGCCAGGCGCGACGCCTTGGTGCGGGACCGCGGCTACAAGATCCATCATCATCATGAGTGACGGTACCCGCAGCAACTACATGGCAAAAGAGGCGCGGATCTTCGTCGCCGGACACCGCGGCCTCGCCGGCTCGGCCCTGGTGCGCAAGCTGCGCTCGCTCGGCCATGAAAATCTACTGCTGCGCACGCATCAGGAACTCGATCTCGAGGACTCCGCGGCGGTGCTCCGCTTCTTCGACGAGCAGCGCCCGCAGTTCGTCTTTCTTGCCGCGGCGAAGGTGGGCGGAATCCTCGCCAACCGCGACTTTCCCGCCGACTTCATCGCGCGCAACCTGCGCATTCAATCCAACGTCATCGAGTGCGCGCATCGCTTCGGCGCCGATCGCCTGCTGTTTCTCGGCTCGAGTTGCATCTATCCCAAGCTGGCGCCGCAGCCCATCACCGAGGAGCAACTGCTCGCAGGGCCGCTGGAGTTCACTAATCGTTCCTACGCGGTGGCCAAGATCGCCGGTATCGAAATGTGCTGGGCCTTCAACCGGCAGCATGGGACGCGATTTCTTGCCGCAATGCCGACGAACCTCTTTGGGCCGGGAGACAACTATGACCTGGCGAACTCGCATGTGCTGCCCGCGCTGATTCGCAAGGTCCATGAAGCCAGGCAACGGGGCGAACGAAATATCTCAGTGTGGGGCACCGGCAAGCCCAGGCGAGAGTTTCTCTTCAGCGACGACATGGCCGATGCCTGCGCCTTTCTGATGAACCTGTCTCAGGAGGAATTCCGGCGGCTCACCGGCGACGAGCAAGCCCCGCCGCTAATCAACGTGGGCAGCGGCAGCGACCTCAGCATCGCCGAACTGGCGCGCACCGTCTGCGAGGTGCTCGAATTCGCTGGCGAGATCGTCTTCGATCCCAGCAAACCGGACGGCACGCCGCGCAAGCTGATGGACAGCACAAGATTGTTCAGCTACGGCTGGCGGCCGAAGGTCTCGCTGAAGGAAGGGATCCGCATTGCCTACGAGGACTTTTGCCTAAGAGAATCGGAGATCGTGGGCCGAACCGTTGCTGCTCCCTCCGGGGCCTCCCAAACAGAAGTTGACCCGCGTAAGGCTGCGCGATGATCGACATTCATTGCCACATTCTGCCTGGCATCGACGACGGCGCCCGGGACTGGGAGACCACGCTGGAGATGTGCCGCCTCGCCCGGCAGGACGGAGTCACGCACATCGTCGCCACGCCTCACGCCAACTATGAATATCAATACGACCGCACGGCGCACCTTGCACTGCTCGATCAGCTTCGAGCTCGGGTACCCGAGCTCAGCTTTTCGCTGGGATGCGACTTTCACCTCTCCTATGACAACGTCGAGGATGCAAGTCAGCATCCCGACCGTTATGCGATCGGAGAGACGCGCTATCTGCTGGTGGAGCTCTCCGAGTACAGCACCTTCAACGTGGCGCAGACGCTCTACCAGTTGCAGGCCGCCGGACTGCTGCCCATCCTCACCCATCCCGAGCGCAATCCAATCATCGTAAGCCAACCGGAGCTGCTCGACCAGTTGGCGTCGGCCGGCTGCCTCTTTCAGATCACGGCCAATTCGCTCACCGGCTTTTGGGGAAAGCGGGCGCAGCAGTTTTGCGTGGAGATGCTGCGCGAAAGAATGGTCCACTTCATCGCCAGCGACGCCCATGGAGTAAAGAACCGCACACCGGTCCTCTCGCAGGCACGCGATGCCGCCGCCAGGATTGTCGGTCCCGCCGAGGCAGAGAAGCTGGTCGCGGCAAATCCCGCTGCAGTGGTCAGTGGGCAGCTTCTTGATCAGAGCTCGTGGGAAACACCGAAACGGTAACCGATCTCCGATAGAAAGTTTCTATGACTGCCATAGGCCATTGTTGTCGCGCATCGAATTCGTAATCCACCTGACCGCCTGACTTAGTCCCTTAGACACATAAGTGCCTTTGATTCCAGCAGCACTGAATGCAAATTCGCGGGAATCCACAGCCCTCCTGTACGCCGGGGTCCCACAACAGCCCAAAATTCCCGGTAAAAGCCTTAGTTATCGCAGCGATAAATAAAAGGAATTGGAATCCATCGAGAACAGCAGTTAACCTCGCCTCACGATTCTGTGTAACCAGACGTGTATGCACCTGGAATCCTGCTGAATGATATGTAGCTGGTTTTCACGTTTCGACCGAGTGGTAAGTCCAGAACGAGCGGTGAACTCTGGGCCGCTACTTTGTATCTTCCGTTGCAAGTTCCGTAATTGGCAAGTTCTGTAAAGGGTTGGGCACCGGCCGCAATCGCCGGGCATTACCCGCCTCAAAAACCAATCAGGTACGACTAGGAGATTCGGATGGCCGACGAAACCAAAGTTGGATCAGTTGAAATGCAGAAGACCCTGGGCCTCACGGGCCTGACGATGAACGCCATGGCGCTCATCGCACCCGGCGCCTTCCTCTGGCTCACGTTCTTTATCCAGGCCACGACCGGCGCCACCGCGCCTGCCATGTGGGCAGGAATTCTGTTCGCGCTGCTGCTCTGTCTTGCGACCGCCGTCTGTTACGCCGAACTGTCGAAGCTCTATCCCGGCACGGGAAGCTCCTACTACTTCGCCGAACAGTCGTTCCTGAACCATGATAAGGCCTGGAAATATGCCCGCATCTCGAAGTTCATCGTCGGCTGGGGCTCGCACCTGTACTACTGGATCTACCCCGGCGTGATGTGCGGCGTCATGGGCGTGCTTTGCGGCTACCTGGCCGGCACCCTCTGGCCGAGCTTCATGAGCGCCTCCAATCCGGGTCCGATGTTCATGATGGCCGTTGCCATAATCACCTCGTTTTCGGTCGCCTACATCGGCTATCGAGGCGTCTCCGGCTCGACCTCGGTCAATATCGCGATCAACGTGATTCAGATCTCAGCGCTGATTGTCTTCTCGGTGATGGCGCTTGGCTATCGCTCCACCCATCCTGAGGGCAGTATGGGCCGCCAGTTCGACTCGACCTCGGGCCAGTCCTACGCGTACGAGTTCGCCACCAAAACGGAAAACGGCGCCGAGACCGTTATGCGCGATGCCGATGGCGTACCGCAGCCCAAGCTGGACGCCTCCGGCAAAGAGGTGCCCTTCATCGTGCACTATCCCATTGCCGATGCCGACGGCAACTTCCTGACGCACAAGACGGCTGGATCGGTGGTTGCTCCGCACAAGTTGAGTTGGACCTTCCTGCAGGCCTGCGTCGCGATTCTAATCCTGGTCGGCTTCGAATCCGTCACCTCGATGGGCGGTGAGGCCAAGAACGCCAAGCGCGATATTCCGATCGCCGTGATCGCCTCGCTGTTGATCCAGGGCGCGTTCTGCTACCTGTTTGAGTACTTCGCGGCCAACTACTTCCTGAATACCGGGTACAGCATGCACAACGCCGCAGGTTCGGCGGCGCCCATCGGCGACATGATGGTGCTCGTGGGCGACCACATCTTCGGCCCCGGCCGCGGACGCATCTTCATGCTGGTGGAAGCCTTCACGGTGTTCCTGGCGATCTTCGGCACCACGCTGTCCTGCATGAACACCGGCGCCCGCGTGACCTACGCGATGGGCAAGGACCGCGAGGTCCCCGAGCACTTCGGCCTGCTGCACGGCAAGAACCTGACCCCGCACCGCTCCATCTGGACGCTGGCCATCATCTCCGCCGTGGTCGGCTGCATCGGAGTGTGCATGGCCTTCGGCGATGCCGGCGCTCCCTCGGACGCCACCATCGCGGCCCTGCCGCACGGCTTCTGGTCGAGCTTCGGCTACACCACGCATGACAAGATGGCAGCGCTGCCCAACTCGCTGTTGACCGTGACGCTGGCATCGAACTTCGGCACCTTCATTCTGTACGCGTTGAGCTGCGTGATCTGCATCGTGGGCTTCCACAAACACCCGAAGTACAACCCGCTCAAGCACATGATCATCCCGGTCCTCGGCCTGCTTGCAAACCTGGGCTGTCTGGCGACCTATCTTATTGTCCCATTCATGGGTATTGGCACCGTGAAGGAGCCGCTGCTGGCAGTGGGAATCGCGCTGGTGTGGGCGATCTACGGCGGCATCTACTTTGTGGTGTCGTCGAAGGCTACGGGCAGAACGACGCTGGTCACCACCCGCGGATAGTTTGCGGTGTGTGTGTTCTGACGGTGTAAACGCTGTAACTTGAAGTGCGTTGCAGGCGGGCGAACCAGCCCGCCTGCAACGTATAATCACCACCATCGGGAGGATTCTATCGTGCGGCGGAATCGCCTGAGTGCCGCAACCCAAGACACTCCCGATCTGGAATCCGTATTCCCTATGCTGGACATTGAGTTCGCCGAGGCCAGCGATTGCGGCCTCGTGCGCCCCCACAACGAAGACTTCATCGGACACTCCATCCCCACGAACCCGCAGCACGCGCGCACCCGTGGATGGGTCTTCGTCCTCGCCGACGGCGTCGGCGGACAGGACCGCGGCGAAGTTGCCTCGCGCCTTGCAGTGGAGACCATTCTCGCCGAGTGCGCCCACTCACCCGCCGCGGAAAACGCCGCCGCAATGTTCAGCCGTTCGATTCAATCCGCCAACAGCCGGGTCTATGAAGCTGGGCACGGCTCCATCGCCACGACGCTGGTGGCGTGCACACTGCGCTTTGATCGCGCTACCGTCGCCCACGTCGGCGACTCGCGCTGCTATCTGATCCGCCACGGAAGGGCGCGCCGGCTGACTCGCGACCACACGATGCTAAACGAACAGTCGCGCCTCAACCCCTTCAGCGCGGGAGAGTCGCAGCGCAGCATGATGCGCAGCGTCCTGAGCCGCTCGGTCGGCATCAATCTCTTCGTGGCGGCGGAGATCAGCGAGCATCACGTGGTTCCCGGAGACCTGCTCCTGCTCTGCTCCGACGGGCTGCATGGCGCAGTGAGCGACCACGAGATCGCGGGCATCGTCACCTCAGCCGGAAACCTGAGCGGGGCGACGCAGCAGCTCATCGCAATTGCCAATCAGAACGATGGTGGCGATAATGTGAGCGTCCAGCTCATTCGGGTCAAGGCAGTGGAAGCCGTGGGAATGTACCGCGGACGGCCCTACCGGCTGCACTAGAATTAGAAGAGGAATTACAGACCCACTTCTGCCGACGATGCCAGAAGCGGGCACTACAAATCTGACGGGAACCGATCTCCGATCCATGCTCTCAGTCCGCGCCGGCGATAAACTCGACCATTTCCAGATCGAACGCCTGGTGGCCCGCAGCGGCATGGCTTCGATCTTCCAGGGCACCGACCTGCACACCGGCCAGACCGTGGCCATCAAGATCCCCCACCCCGAGATGGAGTCCGACCCTATCTTCTTCGAGCGCTTCCAGCGCGAGGAGGAGATCGGCAAGAAGCTCGACCATCCCGGCGTGATGAAGGTGATCGCCAACGACGACCGCTGCGATCTCTACATGGTCATGGAGTGGGTGCCCGGAAAGCTGCTGCGCGAAATCCTATCCACAACCGGCCGCATGCCGCAGGGGCGCGCCATTCAGTTGATCGTGCGCATCTGCCGCGCACTTGACCACGTCCACAGCCACGGCGTGGTGCATCGCGATCTCAAGCCGGAAAACATCATGGTCGATGTGAACGACAACATCAAGATCATCGACTTCGGAATCTCCGCCAACACCGGAGCGCGGCGCATCACCTTCGCCAAGTTCACCGACACCATGGGCACGCCGGACTACATCTCGCCCGAGCAGGTGAAGGGCGGACGCGGCGACGCGCGCAGCGACGTCTACGCGGCCGGCGTCATGCTCTACGAGATGCTCACCGGCAAGGTCCCCTTCACCGGCTCCAATCCGTTCGCCATCATGAATGACCGGGTGCTGAACAACCCGATCCCGCCGCGCGAGCTGAACCCGGAGATCTCGCCGCAGTTGCAGGAGGTCCTTTACCGCGCGCTGGAGCGCAATCCGCGCAATCGCTATCGAAGCGCACGCGACTTCGCCAATGACCTGGAGCACCTCGACCAGGTAGGCGTGGAGGAGCGCCCCGAGCTGACCAACTGGAAGCGGCGGCGCTCTCCCTGGGGACGCAGGATCGCCATGTACGTGGCGCTCGCGCTGATCCCCGTGATCATCTTCGCCCTGCTGCTGCTTGTGGCGCGCCACGCGTAAAACGGAAACCAAAAGGTTCTCGATGAAAGCTGCCGGAATCTTTCTTTTATTTGCGGGCTTCGTCCTGGTGCCGAGCGCGCTTCTGCTGCTCCCCGCCGGAGCGGGGCGCACTGGCTTTGCGTTGGCCGGAGTTGCAGTGCAATTCATCGGGCTGGCGCTCGCCTTTCGCGGCCATTACACTCTGGACGAGGAACATTGATGCCGTCGCAGACCGTAGCCCTCAGTCCTGTGAACCTCACTGAAGCGGGCGCAGCCTTGTGCCTGGTCTGCATACTCCTGGTACCGTTTGCCTGGGCTGGCCTCACGCTGGTCAACGCGGGATTCGGCCGCGGGCGCAGCGCCGCCCACTCCATGCTGAGCGCGATGTGCGTCCTTGCCGTCGCCGTTCTGGTCTATCTCTCAGTGGGCTTCTCTCTGCAGGGATTCGCAGGAGGCCCGGACCACACGTTGACGCTCGGCGGGCGGAGTTGGAGCATTCTGGGCTCCGGACGGGCGATGATGCACGGCATCCCCTGGGACCTCGGCACTCCCTCGCTGATTGCAGCCCTGCAACTGTTCAGCGTTGCCCTGGCTGCGATGATTCCGCTCGGCGCAGGCTCCGACCGTTGGCGGCTGGGAGCCGTTTGCGCTTCCACCGCGCTGCTCGCCGGCATTGTCTATCCCATCTTCGCTCACTGGGTTTGGGGCGGCGGCTGGCTGGCGCAGCTGGGCACGCTGCCGTCGTGCGGCAACGGCGCCATCGACGCCGGCGGCGCGGGGACGATCCAGGCACTGGGCGGGCTGGCGGCGCTGTCGATCACCTGGATCCTCGGTCCGCGTCACGGCAAATATGAGGCGACCGGAATGGCCATCCCCGCGCACAACATGCCGTTTGTGCTCTTCGGCTGCATGCTGACGCTGATCGGCTGGTTCGGCCTCGATTCCGCCGGGGCGATGCTCTTTGCCGGTGCGACGGCCGGCAGCGTCGCACTCATCGCAATCAACAACATGGCCGCGGCGGCGATTGGGTTGATGACGGCATTGCTCGTGACCCGCTTCCGCTACGGCAAGCCGGATGCATCCATCAGCGCCAACGGCTTTGTGATCGGGCTCGTCTCGGTCTCGGGAGCCTGCTCGCTGGTCTCGCCGGCAATTGCGGCGGCCATCGGGCTGGTGGGCGGGCTGATGGTGCCGTTCTCGGTGGAGTGGCTCGACCGCTGGGGCTTCGACGATCCCAGCGGCACCATCCCCGTCCACGCGCTGGGAGGGCTGTGGGGCGTGCTCGCCACCGGCTTCTTTGTGCACACGCGCCCTGGGCAATGGCTCGCGCAGCTCACGATGTTCTCGGCGCTGCTCGGCTTTGTGCTTCCGCTGACCTACGCCCTCAACCGCCTGCTTGATCGCTTTTATCCGCAGCGCATCAGCAAGGAGGGCGAGCGCCAGGGGCTCGACATGTGCGAGCTCGGCGCAGGCGCCTACCCCGAATGGACGGCGGCAAACAAGGAACACCTGTTCCGATAGTGTCTCCCGGATGAAGCCCCGGGTCAGCGCCGCAAAGACGTCAGCGCGCGGGAGCTGGGGCACCAGCGTGATTGGAATTTGAGTGAGAACTCGAACTTAGGGTGCCCCACTCAACGTTCCTTCCGTTGAGTGGGGCTTTTGGCCTGGCGCAAGCGAACTACCCACTCAAGCTAAAGAAGCTTAAGTGGGCCACCAGCAAGAAGAAAATGGCATCCGTAGACGGCCATTTATCTTGTTACAGCGAAATCGAAGCTAGTTCGTCGTCGCCGCCAGGCGCGCCTGGTTGTGCTCGGCGATGATCTTGCGGGCGTTGTCGGCCAGCTCCTTGGCTTTGGGAATCAGCTCAAGCGCCTTGAGCACCATCTGGTCGGACTCGGCCTGCACCTGCATTCCCTGCTGCTGGCCGAAGGCGCCCACGAACAGCTCGCTCCTTATGCTGGAGCGCACCCAGTCGAGGTTGTCCGTCAGGTCCTTCTCGCTGAACGCGATCTTGTTCTCATTGAGGAAGGCCCGGAACTCGCGCAGCACGCCGTCATCCACCTGGAAGTTCTTGTCGATCTTGTGGCTGATCGCGTAATGTTTGCCGAAGTTGAAGAAGGCATATTTGCGCAGCAGCTCTTCCTGGAACTTGTTGGCCTTGGGCGCGGCAATCTTCACGTCCGGCGTGATGCCGCCGCCGCCGTAGACCGTGCGCCCGCTGTCGGTGAGCTTCACCTCGCGATTGCCGTCGTCCTGCTTGGTGCCGTTGATCGAGTTATCTTCGGCGTTGCGGTTGAAGTAGTAGTCGTAGAGCGAGATGCCGCTATAGTCGCGCTGGATCAGGCGTCCGCTGGGCGTGTAGTACTTGGCCGTGGTCAGCGCCAGGCCGGTGTTTTCGCTCAGCCGGTAGACGGTCTGCACCAGTCCCTTGCCGAAAGTGCTCTCGCCCGCAATCAGCGCACGGTCGTGGTCCTGCAGCGCGCCGGAGACGATCTCGGCCGCCGACGCGGTGCCGTGGTTCACCAGCACCACGATCGGATACTCCTTCGTGCTGCCGTGTGCCGCGCGATAGACCTTCTCCGGTGAATTGCGACCGTGATGGCTGACGATCACCTGGCCTTTGTGCAGGAACTTGTCCGCCACGCCCACGCCTTCGCTCAGCAGGCCGCCGGGGTTGTTGCGCAGATCGAGGATGAGCCCCTTAATCTCGCCCAAAGAATCCAGCGCCGCGTTGGTCTCGGCCTCGGTCGTCTCCTGGAAGCCGCTGATGTGCAGGTAGCCGATGCCGGGCCGGATGATGAAGTGCAGGTCCACCGAGTAGCGCGGGATCTCGTCGCGCACCACGGAGAACTCGATCGGCTTGTCGTTGCCTTCGCGCAGGACGCCGATGTGCACCGTGGTTCCCTTGGGTCCTTTGAGCTTGTCTGCCACTTCGCTGGTCGTCATGTTGTCGGTGGGCTTGCCGTCGATGGAGACGATGATGTCGCCCGGGCGGATCCCGGCGCGATAGGCCGGAGCACCGGCGAACGGCGCAATCACGATGACCTTGTTGTTGCGCGGTCCCACCTGCATGCCTACGCCGTAGTAGCGCCCGCGCTGCTCTTCCTGCAGCGCCGAATACTGCTTGGGATCGAAGAAGTTGGAGTGCGGATCGAGGGCGCGCAGCATGCCCGGAATAGCGCCGTCGTAGATGGCCTTATCGGCGTCCACCTTCTGCGCGTAGTTCTGCTCGATGACGCTGTAGACCTGTGCGAAGGAGCGCGCCGAGTCGCGCAGGTCAATGTCGCTCTTGGCCGAAGTGTCGTCCGTGCGCCCGAAGAGCGCTCCAAAGAACCCACATGCCAGAATAACGAGAACTACCAGGACCGGTGAGCGGCGAAAACGACCTGCCATTGTGTTTGATTCCCTCTTTTTGCCTGTTGCTCCACCCAACTGCAGACGGCCGGGGCGGTCAGGGCACAACCCTCAAAGTAGCAAGAGTATAGCAGTTTCAAAAATGCTCCGGGGAGAGCCCGCGGATGCTGGTTTGCGAATCCTCTCCACGCGCTGCCCCTTCTCTGGCTTCTGAAGTGTTAGATGAAACCGAAGCACTGTTCGGTGCGCAGCTGCGTAAGCAAACCGATCTTTGGCGGCGGGCGCAACGTTCGCCGACGCCGGGCACGCACGCAGGCCCGCATAACCAGGAGCGCCATCCGTCCTCCCACAGCCAAAGCGGGCAGATGTGAGGCCCGTGCGTGTATGATAGAAGGGTATGGGCGTGGACATGCTTTTCATCCTCTTGCTGGCCCTGATCTTGTTTGGGCCCAAGAGATTACCTGAGATTGCGCGTCAGATCGGCAAATTTGTGGCCGAGTTCAAACGCGCCTCCAACGATTTCAAATATCAGCTTCAGGCCGAGATCGACAAGGCAGACTCCGGCGCCCAGAAGAGCAGCCCCTCCACTCCCACTCTCTCCCCCAGCACGCCAGAAACGGGCGCCCCGGGGACCCCGTTGCTTCCGCCCTCCGAAGGCGCTCCCTCGGCTTCCAGCGCCGAAGCCGAACACGAGCGGCTGATGAGGACGGCCCGCATGGCATACGAGGCGCAGGCGTTTACGCTGCGTCCACCCGAGCCTCCCCCAGTGGCACATGCAGCTCCGCCCATGGCCGGAGAACCATCCCCGCCGGCTGAGCCTGTCTCTGTGCCTTCGGCGTCCAATTCGGCGCCGGCCGGCGACTCTCATCCCCAATCTGTCAAAAGCGGGCAGATCGGGGGCCCCGCCGAACAGGGCAGCTGACCTAGCCGACAAAGGTTCCGATGGCCGAGACCGAGACCCCCACAGCAGAGATCACCGAGCGCTCCGGACTGCTCACCATGGGCTTCATGGAGCACCTTGAGGAGCTCCGCAAGCGCATCATCCGGAGCTTCGGGTCAATCGTCGTTGGCTTCTGCATCTGCTACATCTGGCACGAAGAGATCTTTGCCTGGATCCAGAAGCCGATCACGACCGTGCTCAGCGAGCACAAGATGAGCACCCAGCTCGTCTATACAAATCCGGTCGATCCCTTCAACATGTACTTGAAGATCAGCCTGATCGCCGGAATCTTCCTGGCCTCGCCTTTTATCCTCTACCAGGTATGGGCCTTCATCGCTCCGGGCCTTTACAAGAACGAGCGGCGCTACGTGGGCCCGTTCATGTTCAGCACCGTCGGCCTGTTCCTGGCCGGCGGCCTGTTTGCCTACAAGATGGTGTATCCGGCGGCGCTCAGCTTCCTGGTGCAGTACAGCCTGCAGTTCACGCCGATGATCACCATCAACGAGTACATCCATCTGTTCATGACGATTGTGCTCGGACTTGGCTTGATCTTCGAGCTGCCCATCCTGGTCTTCTTCCTTGCGCTGTTCGGCATCATCACGCCGGGTTGGATGTGGCGCAACATACGCTATGCGATCCTGGGGATCTTCATCGTCGCCGCCGCCATCGCTCCCACGCCGGACATCCTCAGCATGTGCACCTTCGCCGCGCCCATGATCATCCTCTACATCTTCAGCATCGGCGTCGCCTACATGGTCCATCCGCGGCAGCGCAAAGCTCGCGAGCTGAAGGGCGAATGAGCCGAAAATCCACACTGAAGGCGGTGGCCCACTCAGGAAGCCGACTGGTGCCCCATTCAAGCTTCCTTTGCTTGAGTGGGGCTGTTGAAATTGTGCTGTTGATCTCGATGCTCCTCGCCGCCGGCTGCCGCCAGTCGGGCTCCACGCCGGGAGCGGCCGCCGCCTCGCAGACCAGCTTCTCCCAACTTCGCCCCGAGGACTTCGATCCCACTCCGAATACGCCGCCCGCGCTGCCCATCAGCGGAGAGAAGGCATACAAATCGCTTAAAGAGTTCGTCGCGCTTGGCCCGCGTTATCTCGGGAGCCCCGGGCACGCCAAGGCCGAGCAGTTCATCCTCAGCCACCTCGAAGGTGCCCAAATCGAGCAGGACAAGTTCACCACGATAACGCCCGAGGGGCAATTCGCGATGAACAACATCGTCGCCAAGTTCCCGGGAAAGAAGGACGGCATCATCGTCATTGCGGGCCACTACGACACGAACTACCCGCTGCGCAATACCAGCTACATCGGCGCGAATGACGGCGGCTCGAACGTCGGGCTGATGCTGGAGATCGCCCACCAACTGCGCACCCACCCGGCCGAGGGCTACAGCATCTGGCTGCTGTTCACCGATGGCGAGGAGGCCGTCTTCACCTGGACCGACTCCGACAGCGTCTACGGTAGCCGACACCTGGCGCAGCGCTGGAAATCCGACGGCACGGCCGCGAAGATCAAGGCCTTTCTCCTGCTCGACATGGTGGGCGACAAAGAGCTGAACATCGACCGCGACACCAATTCCGCGCCGTGGCTGCTCGACGTGATCGCCCGCGCCGCCCAGCGACGCGGACAGCAGCAGCATTTCTTCGCACGCGTCAACACAGTCTCCGACGACCACGTTCCCTTCGCGCAGGCTGGAATTCCCGTGGCCGACATCATCGATATCGAATACGGCTTCCAGAACATCTATCACCACACCACCGAGGACACGGCCGACAAATGCAGCGCCCAGAGCCTGCAGATCATGGGCGACGTGACGATGGAGACGGTACGGGCGCTGAATACCCGATAGCTGAACTGTGGTGCCCCACATCTGTATCCCAGCAAGCCAACAGCGGGCTTGCTGGGGGCCCCGCCGTTGTTAGCAGATGTGGGACGTGCGACGGCTACATGATGGGCGTGAAATGTTAGGCTAGTTGGCGCCATCGGAGGCGACGGAAAGCCCGCATGCACAGTCCCGACAATCTGTTGTTCTGGATCCTTTTCCTTGTTTTCGTCGTTCTCATGCTCGGGCTGGATTTGTGGCTCCTGAAGCGCGAGACTAAGCCCATGAGCCTGCGCTCAGCCCTGCTCTGGACCGTGCTCTGGGTGGGAATGGCCGCCGGCTTCGGCGTCCTGGTCTACTTCCACGGCCAACAGATGACGGGCAGCACAGTCTCGAACCGCCGTCTCGCCTTGGAGTTCACCACCGCCTATCTCGTCGAGGAGTCGCTCAGCGTCGACAATCTTTTCCTCTTCCTGCTGATCTTCCGCGTCTTCAAGGTTCC
>WNGE01001542.1_pt1 | contig 28994 bp, 29 predicted proteins | sample 5400651 | NCBI WGS metagenome assembly WNGE01 (sample SAMN13153370, study PRJNA577476) | soil metagenome | isolation source: 60 cm soil or saprolite under grassland replicate 2 | place: USA:California | collected 2016-06-15
CGACGACCGGCTCGGCCGGGCGGACGGCGACGGCGCGACGGTCGAGGGCGCGTCGGCCGGGACAGCCACGGCGGCCGGCTGCGACGCCAGCGGCTCCGGCCCGCCGGTCCTGGGCACGAGCAGCATCACGCCGGCGAACAGCACGGCGAGGGCCAGGAAGCCCAGCGCGGCCGGGACCAGCCAGCGGTCCCGGGGCGGACGTTGTCGCGGATAGACGGCCATCCGCCTATAGTGCCGGAGCCCTGGCCAGCCGGTTCAAGAGCCGGTCAGCTCCATTCCCAGTAGAAGCCCACGACCGCCTTCTCCACCGCGCCGAACCGGTGGTGTACGGACAGCTCCTCGTCCGGCTCCACCGGCTCCCGCTCCACCACCCGAGCCTGGTCGAGCCGGTCCCACCGGGCCCGGTACACCCGGGACGGTATCCGTTGCGGGTCGAACTTCACCCACATGGTCAGGTCCCGCGTGCTGCGCAGCACCCCCCGGCGGAACTCCGGTGGCGGCGGTGACTTGTAGTAGAACGTGGTGCGGTACTGCATCAGCGTGGTCTCGCCGGCCCGCAGCGGCCGGTTGAGCAGGATGTCCACGCCGTAGATCGTGTCGGTGACCCGGTACGGGCGGTCGCTGACCCGACCGCCCCGGATCACCTCGACCATCAGCTCGTCGGTGTCGAACCGGTACGGCACCGAGTCCACCCCGTCCCTGGTGGCCTTGATCACCTGGATGGTCTCGTGCTCGGCGGGCAGCCCGTCCGGCCCGAGCACGTGCAGCTCGTGCAGGGACAGCGTCTCCACGTCGGCGGGTCCGGCCGGCTCCAGGCCGGGCGGTGGCAGGGTGTCCCCGGAGATCACCCGTACCGTCGGGGAGCCGCGCAGCAGGTCGCGCAGGCGCTGGGCGTGCCGGGCGGTCAGCCCGAACTCTTCCACGAAGATGTCGGCGAGCGGCGGGGTCAGCTCCACGCCCTCCAGGGCGCGCCGGGTCGCTTCGACCACTCCGGCGTCGCCGGGCAGCCGGTGCGCGGCCGGCTGGAGCACCTGGGCGACCGCGTCGTACCGGATGGTCCCGGCGGCGGGCTGCTCGCTCCGGCGCTCCCACCGGCTCCGGTACTCGCCCGGGCGCAGCAGGAGCATGCGCAGGTAGGCACAGGCCTGCGCGACCTGGTCCTGGTCCTGGTCCGGCACGTCCGGCACCTCCCGGTCGTCCCCCGACATACCGCCCCTCCCTTCGACACAGCCTAGCCACTTCACGATCCGGCCTGCTCGGTTGGCAGGACGGTGGCTAGCGCCGGACGAGGAACGGGGCCAGCAGGTCGGGTACCGCCCGATCGGCCAGGAGTACCGCCAGGTCGGCCGGTACGTCCTCAGCCGCGTACCGCTGCCGGCCGGCAGCCGTGGTCGCCTCGACCGTGATCACGCCGGCCCGGCGCTGGAAGAACGACTGGCGCAGGTTCCAGCCGATGATCCCCTCCCGGGCCAGCATGTTGCGCCGACGCACGAGGCTGCCCTCCCGGGTCACGAAGAACTGGCCGGACAGGGTGTGGCCGAGGGCGCGGTACCGGTCCTCGGCCAGCGGTACGGCCAGCACCAGCAGGATCAGGGACACCGGGATCGGCCAGGCCGGCCAGCCGGCCAGCCACCAGAGCAGGACCAGGGCCACCGGTACCACCGCGGTGGTCAGCAGCGCCCGGGTGTAGCGGCGGCGCCGGGCCCGCGGTCCGTGCCGGGTCAGCTCGGCGGTGACCGCCGCCGCGTCGCGCAGCACCGCACCGGCCACCCGGACCGCTTCGGTCTTCGGCGCCGGCGGCAGCAGCAGCGATCCGCCCCGCTCGGCGCCCCGGCCGACCCGCAGGCCGGTGGCGATCGCGATGCACCGGGCGCCAGCGGCCAGCCGCAGCAGCAACGGCTCGCTGAGCTCCACGCCGCGCAACCGGCGCTCCTCGATGGTGATCGACCGCGAGGTGAGCAGCCCGCGCACGATGTGCAGGGTGCCGGCGGGCTGGCGGGACAGCCGGAATCCCCAGAACGCCACCAGGTAGGCGGCGGTCGAGGTGACCGCGACCACCACCCCGAAGACCGCCAGGACCAGCGGGACGAGCAGCAGGAGCGAGGTGTGCAGCAGCCGGTCCACGGCGTGTTCCGCCGGCCCGACCCCGCTCAGCTGCACCTGTGCCTCGTTGAACAGGCGGGACAGGGTACCGAGCACGACCGCGACGATGACCAGGCCGGAGAGGGAGAACGGGCCGTAGCGCAGCCAGGCCGGGCGCAGCTGGGCCAGTACGGTCTCCGGCGCCGGGGCGGCCGGCTCGGCCGCCGACTCCGCGGACGGTTCGGGCGCCGCGACGGGTGCCCGGTGCAGCAGCTCGGTGCGCAGCCGCTGGGCGTCCTCGGTGGTGACCCCGTCCAGCTTCAGGCCGTCGTCGCGGCGGTCCGAGCGGCCGGTGCCGATGGTCACCCTGGTCAGCCGGAGCAGCCGGTGCAGGGGCGAGGCGGTGACATCGACGGTACGCACGCGGTCGCGCGGTACCGTCAGGACCTCCTTGCGCAGCAGGCCCCGGCGCACCTGTACCTGCTCGGCGCTGACCCGGTAGGTGGTGGTGAACCAGCGGGCCAATGCCAGCCCGATGACCATGACCACACCGAGCAGGCCCCACAGCCGCCCGTCGGCGACACTCCGGCTACCGACGAAGATCAGCCCGACCAGCACGTACCACGACCGCAGCAGCTCCCGGATCGGGTGGATGAGCAGCATGCGTACGTGCAGCCGGCGCCAGGACGCCTCCTCGTCGACGAGCGGAACCTGGACTTCGGTCATGTCGCGTCCCCGGGCGTGGCCGCGGTGGTCCGGGTCAGCTGGTCGACCAGGCGCTGCGCGTCGGCCTGGTCCAGCCCGTGGATCCGGATCGGCCCGGCCGCCGAGGCGGTCGTCACGGTCACGTTGGCCAGCCCGAACAGCCGCTCCAGTACACCGAACGCGCTGTCCACGGTCTGGATCCGGGAGATCGGCGCGATCCGCCGCTCCTGGGTGAACCAGCCGGTCTGGGTGTAGACCGCCTGGTCGGTGCTCTCCCAGCGGTGTACCCGGTAGCGCCACTGCGGCATCACGATCAGGTGCAGTACGGCCAGCACGACGGTACCGATCAGGGCGGCCACCCGGAGTCCGCTGATCCCCGCACCGAGCAGCCAGACCACCTGGAAGCCGAGCAGCACCAGCCAGCCGAACGCGGCGCGCAGGGTCCAGTATCCGATCGCCCGCGGACTGACCCGGTGCGCCGGCGCCCGCAGCGCCACCGCGTCGCTCACGATCCGGCCTCCTCCCGCTGCACCGTCAGCGTTGTCCAGGCACCCACATGGATCCGGTCACCGTCCTTGAGCGGCACCGGCAGGTGCGGATCGATCGGCTCGGTGGAGTCATTGAGATAGGTGCCGTTCGCCGACTCCAGGTCGACCACTGACCAGTTGCCGTTCGGGCCGGCGACCAGCAGCGCGTGCGCGTGCGACACGGCCGGGTCCTCGGGCGGGCCGGTCAGGTCGATGTCCGGCTCGATTCCCCGGGAGGGGCGCCGCCGGCCGACCAACTGCTGGGCGGTACGCAGCGGGAAGCGCCGCTCCGGGCAGAACGCCGGGAACGGGATCGCGGGTGCCTCGGGTACCGCAGCCGCCTGCATCCGGGCGTGGTACTCCGGATCGGCGCTGGCGACCAGCCGCCAGCCGGGCGGGGCGGCGGAACGGTGGGGCAGGTCACCACCGTCACCGGTCTCCACCGGCGGGCCACCCGGAACCACCGTGGGGGTGGCCGGAGGGGCCGCCTGCCCCCCGTCGCCGAGCACGAAGTCGTAGCCGCACACCTCGCAGAACCGGCCGGCCCGGGGACTGCTGCACTTCGGGCAGGTCTCCCCGGCCCCGCCCCCGGCCGCGCCAGCCGCGCCGGTCGCGCCGGTCGCCTCGGCGGCGGGCGGAGCCGGCGCAGCGGACACCGGTACCGCCGACTGCCCACCGATCGGCGAGCCGCACTCGTCGCAGTAGTCGGTGGCTACCGACTCATGACCCTTCGGGCACCTGGGCATCCCCCGTCTCCTTCCGGACCCGTACCGTCTTGACCGACCGGACCGTGGCCAGCTCCGCGTCCACCCCGGCGACCTGCTTCTTCAGCCGTACCGTGCCGGAGGCCGCGTCAACCACGTCGACCACCTTGCCGAGCAGCTTGGCGGTGTCGGTGTGCCCGGACTCCTCGGCGAGCTGCACCGCCCGGCCCAGCTTCGCGGTCGCCTTCTCCACGTCCCCCGCGTCGCGGGCGGCCAACCCCTCCTGGATCGCCGAGGCCAGCTCCGCCTGCCCGCTGTAGTGCGCGACCCGCTCGTTGATCCGGGTGGACAGCGCGGTGTCGTCGGTCCAGCTGGCCAGTACCCGGCCCTGGGCAAGGACATTGTCCTGGCTGACCAGGCTCACCCGGGCGGCGAGCATCTCCTCGCCGAGCCCACCGGTGGGTACCTCCACGGACACGTGGTAGTCGCGGCTCTCGCTGCCCCACGCGCCGGTCGGGTAGTCGGCGATCCGCGCGCTCACCGGTACCCGCCGGGCGGTCAGGTCCTCGACGAACGGGAACGCCTGCTTGACGAAACGCACGGTCGAGCCGGCCGGGGTCCAGACCCGCAGCGCCACCTCGGCGACCGCCTTGCCCATCGCGGCCTCGGTCATCTTCCGGAAATCGGGGACCAGCTCGGCGGCGTCGGGCAGCCCGTCGGCGGTACCCAGCAACGCCGACGCGATGGTCAGCAGCTCGTTGGCCACCCAGTCGGTACCCACGCCACGCGCGTCGCACACGAACCGCCCCTCGCAGTCGCGCAGTACCGCGGCCAGCTGCTCCGGCGTCTCGTGCTGGTTGCGCCCGTCGGTCAGCATGATCGCGTGCTTCACCTCGGCGGGGTGCCCGGCGAACAGCACGTTGGTCAGCGCCAACCACCGCCCGATCGCGGTACCCCCGGCCGCCGCCAACCGGTCCACCGCCGCCTTGGCCTCGGCGCGGGTCTGCGGGTTGGCCGGTACCAACGCCGGGCGCGGCGGGTAGACCATGTCCGCGTCGTTGCGCCCGGACACCACCGCGAACGCCACCCCGTCCCGGAGCGTGTCGATCGCGGCCATGGTGGCCTTCTTCGCCTCCCACATCTTGATCGCCGGGTTGGCCATCGAGCCCGAGCAGTCCACCATGATCACCTGGGCGGCGCTGGGCGGGGCACCGGCCGCCACCGCTCCGGCACCGGACGCGGTCACGGTGACCACCGCGTCGACCACCGTACCGCCGGCCGGCAGGTAGGGGTTCTGGAAGACCTCGACCTGGAACGCGGACTCGCTGCTCATGCCACGGCCTCGCTTCGCTTGCTCATGACCGCTCCTCGGGGGCGCTCTGCTTGACAGTGGGCTCGCTGCCCTCATGCACGTACCCGACGGAGGCATCGGGCGGGTAGGGCAGGATGATCGCGGTGATGTTGTCGTGGCCGCCCTGTTCGACCGCGAAGGTGACCAGGTCACGCGCGGTGTCCAGGGGCGACTTGGCCGGGGTGATCCGGGCCAGGTCGGCGGCGGCCGGCCGGTAGCGGAAGACCCCGTCGCTGCACACCAGCACCCGGCCCGGGCCGATCGGGGTGAAGGTGGCCACCCGCGCGTCCGTGTCCGTGCCGTCCGCGCCCAGCCAGCGCATCAGCGCGGTGGCCGCGCCACCCTTCGGGATCTGCGCCACGTCGACCCCGGACGCGGCCAGCCGGCCGGCCAGCGAGTCGTCCTGGGTCAGGCAGGCCGGCTCACCCGCTTCGGGTAGCCAGTAGGCCCGGCTGTCGCCGACCCACCCGACGGTCACCGCGTCGGCGGTCACCACGGCGCAGACGAAGGTGCAGGCGGGCGGGTTCGGGCCGGGAATGCCGCCGGCGGCCAGGGTGGCCGCGGCCTGCGCGGCCCGGGCCGCCGTCGTGATCGCGGCCTCGGCGCCGGCCCCCTCGGCCAGCTCGGCCAGCATCGCCGGGGTGGCCGCCTCGACCGCGGCGTGCGACGCGGTGTCCGGCCGGGTGGACGAGGACACCCCGTCGCAGACGACGCCCAGCACGAAGCCGGGAGCCACGGCCAGGCCCATGGCGTCCTCGTTGTGGTGGTGCCGCAGGCCCCGGTCGGTCACCCCGGCCACCATGCCCAGATCCAGCTCCCGGTGGTCCAGCCCGGCGGAGCGGCGCTGGCCGCAGCTCTGGCAGTAGTCGTCCTCGAAGGTGGTACCGCCGCAACCGGCGCACGCGGTCGGCGGACCGGCCGAGGAGAGCCAGCGCCCGGCCTGTCCGTTGCCGGCCGGCGCGGACTGGGTCGGGGCGGGTGCGGCCAGCTCGTGCCCGCACGCCTCGCAGTAACGGGCGTCTTCCGCGGTGACCGGGGTGCCGCAGGCGGGACAGGCGGTCATCAGAACACCGTCCGGGGGCGTACCGCGTTGGCCTGGTCGACCAGCGCGTACCGGGCGAACGGTTCGGGCTCCAGGGTGGCCAGCGCGCGGTACGCCCGTTCCAGCCCGAAGCGGATCTCCCGCTCCCGTAGCGCCCGGCCGAGTACCCGGCCGTTCGTCAACGGCTTCGGCGGCTGGGGCACCGGCGGGCGGCTGGCCCCGTCGGCGACCCCGAGCCACTCCAGGGCGGTGCGGAACAGCTCGATGGACAGCGCGGCCGCCCGGTGCGCGTCGAGTCGCAGCCGCTCCACCCGGATCGAGGCGGCCACCAGGTCGGACTCGGCGAGGGTACCGGCGGCCTTGTCCAGGCTGGCCCGGACCGCCGCCACCTGTGCCGTCTGGTGCTGGCTGGAGCTGTCCGGCACCTCGTCGAGCACCGCGATCGCCCCGGCCCGGTCGCCCGCCGCCAACCGGCAGCGGGCCAGCCCGAACGCGGCGCTGACGTAGCCCCGGTCGACCAGCCAGACCCGCTCGTAGCGGGCCGCGGCGAGGTCCCGCCGGCCGGCCAGCTCGTCGGCCGCGGCCAGGGCGAGCCGCGCGGCGGGCTCGCCGGGCAGCGTGGTGTAGACCACGTCGAACGCCTCCGCGGCCCGCTGCGGGTTGTTCTCGATCAGCGCGATCAGGCCGGTGTACCAGTGCCAGCGCCAGTCCGCCTGCCCACCGGGCAGGTCGACCAGCTCCTCCCGGGCCTTCTTCGGCTCGCCCCCCTCAAGGAACGCGCGGACCAGCCGCAGCGTCACCTCCGGGCTGCGTACCGGCGCGCGGCGCAGCTCGCTGATGGTCTGTGCCGGGTCGGCACCGGACATCGCCGCGATGAACCCGGCGCCCGGGTCGGTCGAGTCCACCAGCGGCAACGGCAGCGCCGCGGCCACCGCCGGCCCGGCCAGCGGCTCACCCGCGCCGAAGGTGCGCCGCTCCGGGGTGAAGTTGGTCGACGGGGTGGGCCGGGGGGTGCGGTCGGCCGCGGCCAGCACCTCGCAGAGCACGCCGAGCGCCTGCTCGCCCATCTCGGCGGCGGAGTCGAAGCGCAGGTTCGGATCCGGATGGGTGGCCCGGTACAGGAACCGGTAGTACGACTCCTCCCGGGCCAGCAGCGGGATGTCCCCCCGGTCGGGCAGCCGGTCGGCGTACCGGGTGGAGAAGCCGCCGAAGTCGAAACTGAGCACGGCCAGGGTACGACCGACCGTGTAGATGTCCGACTGCACCGAGGGACCGAGGGTGGCCAGCTCCGGGGCCTGGTACCCGGGGGTGCCGAAGAGCGCGGACTCGTGGTCGTCCATCCGGCGTACCGCACCGAGGTCGATCAGCTTGAGCTGCTCCTCGGCGTGGATCACGTTGTCCGGCTTGAAGTCGCAGAACAGCAGTCCCCGGTTGTGCAGGTAGCCGAGGGCCGGGAGCACCTCCAGGCCGTACGCCAGCACGGTGGGCAGCGGCAGCGGGATCCGCCGGCCGTCCGGCCCGATGTGGCTGAGCGCCAGGTCCTTGAGCGAGCGCCCGCCGACGTACTCCATGACGATGTAGCCGACCATGTCGCCGGTGATCGGGTCCGGGTGGTCCACCAGGTCGTGGATCTTGACGATGTTGGGGTGGTTGACCTCGACCAGGAACCGGCTCTCCGCCACCGCCGCGGCCAGCGCGTCCGGGTCGCTGGTGTTGATCAGGCCCTTGAGCACCACCCACAGGTCGCTTCCGGTCGCGCTGATGTTGCGGTCCCGGGCCAGATAGATCCAGCCCAGACCACCGTGGGCCAGGGCGCCGAGGATCTCGTAGCGATCGTCGACCCGCTCCCCCGCGGACAGCCGGGGTACGAACGAGTAGCGCGTCCGGCAGTTCGGGCAGAACCCTTCGGTGCGCCCGGGCTTGCCGTCCTGCCCCCGACCGGCCGGCTGCCCGCACTTGCCGCAGTACCGCTGCGACTCCGGCACCTTCGGGTCCTTGAGCACCGCGTCGGCCGGATCCCGCAGCGGTACCGGCGGCACGTCGACCAGGTTGGCACCCAGCCGTCCCCGCCCGGTACGGCGGCTGCCCCGGCTGGTGCTGCTGCGCCCACCCAGCCCGCCACCGGTCGGCGCGCTGATCCCGGAGCCGCTCGGCGTGGTGGCCGCCGAGGTCGGCCCGGCCGGGCGGGCGGTCACTTCGGCCGGTGCCTTGTGCCCGCACTCGTCGCAGTATCCGTCCTGGTCATAGTGCCCGGTGCAGCCCGGCCGCTGACAGGCGGTGCTAGTCGTCATCGACATCTCCCCTTGCTCGGCCGGCACGCGGAAGGGCGGCCAGGGCCTGCTGGTAAGCGAACACCGCGCGGGTGGCCGCGCGCAGGTCACACGGAGCGGTGTAGAGCAGGTCGTGGGCCCGGCTGTGCGCCACGGTCAGCTGGTCATGCTCGGCGTACCCGAGCCCGGCCGCCTTGGCCCGGTAGGCTTCCAGCCGCCCGCGCAGCTCGTCGCGCCGGGCGATCAGCCCGTCGGCCAGCTCCCGCAGCTCGTCGGCGCGCTCCCGGGCCCGGCTGGCCGCCCGTTGCAACGCGTCGGCGTCGTCGGCGAGCTGTGCCCAGCGCGCCTCCTTGAAGAGCCGGTCCAGGTCGGCCAGCCGGACCCGGAGCACCCCGACCGTGGCCGGTTCGGGCGGCAGCCCGGGGTTGGCGATCTTCTGGGCCGCCCGCGCGTATGCCGGCGCGAGTTGCTGCTCGGCGGCCGCCACCTGGTCGACCAGCGCACTGAGCTCGGCGACCCGGCGCGGGTAGCCGTCCCGGATCCCGATCAGCGCCCCGACCCGGTCCCGGAGGCTGCTCATCCGCCCGGTCAGCCCGTCCAGCCGGGCCCGGGTACCGGCGGTCAGCGCGCCACCCGACGCGGCGCTGAGCGGATCGGTCAGGTCGGTACGGCCGGCCTCGGCGAGCGCGCCGGCCAGCGGCTCGGCCAGCTCGTCCAGCCCGACCGACTTCGCCTGCGCGACCAGCGCGTCGATCTCCTGGGTCAGCGGCCCGTACGCGCCGGCCACCAGCGTCCACGCACTGTCCACATCGGACAGTTGGGCGGTCGCCGCGGCGCACCGCCGCTCCAGCTGGCTGGCCAGCTCACCCAGCCGGATCCGGCTGGCCGGCGGCGAGGTACCCGCCTCGGTCGGCATCCCGGCACCGTCCAGCCCGACCACCGGTTCGGCGCAGAGCAGCCGCAGGGTGGCCCAGTCGGCGTCGTCGAGCCGGCGCTGGTTGCGGATCCCCCGGGCCCGCTCCAGCAGGTCACCGAGCACGGCGAAGTGCGCCCACAGCCGGTCGACCTCGGGGCGCAGCGCCTCCCAGCGGGCCTGGGTGAGCCCGGACAGCCCGCCGCCACGCAGGTACCCGAGCCCCGGGTGGCTGTCGATGGTGAACATCGCCGCCGCGATCCGGTCGTGGGCCGCACCGAGTCCGGCGAGGGTCTCGTCGACGGACTCCCGACTCATCGGAGCACCGCCCATGCGCTAATCCTGGTACACGTGGGTCGCCGCGCTCACCGGTACTCCGCGATCCGCCGTTGCAGACCGACCAGCAGGCCGGCGACCAGGATCAGGGTGAGCACGACGGCGCCGGGCGCGGCCCCGGTGAAGTCGCCGGCGGCGGCCGCTGCCTCCCGGTCGAACTCCCCGCTGGCGCCGCTGATAGCGGTGGCCAGGTCGGTGTCCAGCTTGGTGAAGGCGCTCGCCGCGCTGGCCGGGTCGGCGCCGATCGCCAGGGTCAGCGCGCCCAGGTAGTCCCCGCTGTTGTCCTTGTCCCGCAGCTGCTTGTGGGCCTTGCGCCAGTCCTCGGCGCGCATCTGCGCGTCGATCACCGCCGCGCCCACCCCCGGACCGCTGGCCGCCTGTCGCGCCCGGGCGAGCAGGCCGGCGCCACCCTTACCGGCCAGGGTGTTCATGCTGGCGTCGAAGTCCTTGTCGAAGTCGCCACCGCTGCCCCGGGCGACCAGGGTCAGCGACTCGTCGGCCCGGGCCTGCAACGCCGCGATCCGGGCCTGGGCGAGCAGCTCCACCTGGCCGGAGCCGGTGCGCTGGCCGGCGTCGAGGTGGCTGCGGACCACCGCCCAGGAGACCGTGGTCCAGACCAGCATGACCAGCGTCGCCGCGGTCGCCACCAGGAGGCCGACATTGAACAGCCGCCGGGTCCGCCGGGCCAGCAGCCGCTGGGCGAGGATCAGGCCGGCGAGGGTGAGCAGCAGCAGTGGTACGGCGAGCCACGGGAACTCCGCCCCACCCGACCGGTCCTCGCGCAGCTGGCCGGTCTCGGCGGCGTACAGCCGCTGGGCGGCGGGTAGCAGCTGCGCGCGCATCAGCCCGGACGCCTCCCGCAGGTAGGCCGCGCCGAGCGGCCGGCCCAGCCGGTTGTAGGTGCGCGCGGTCTCCACCAGGCCGGTGTAGACCGGCAGCTGGGCACTGATCCGGTCGACGTCGCCACGGTCGGTGTCCCCGCCGGCGGTGACCGCGGCCAGGGCGGCGGTGGCCGCCGCGATGTCGGACTGGTACCGGTCGCGCAGCGCCGCCGGCTCCACCCCGTTGGACAGGAACGCGCTCGCGGCGGTGGCGTCGGCATCGGACAGCGACCGGTAGAGCTGCTGTGCCTGTACGGTCAGCGGCCCGCTGCTGGTCTGTACCGCCCGGACCGAAGCGGCGCGCTGGAGCAGGCCGACCACGGTGGCGGTCCCGGCCAGCACGGCGAGCACGGACAGGAACACGGCCAGCAGGGTGAGCCGACCGGGCGTGCTGCTGACCCGGGCACTGACCCGGCTGCGGGCACGCGACCGGGCCGGGGTCCGGGCGTCAGCAGCGGGTGCGGTCAGCAGTGCCATGCGGCCCCCATGCGCGGCTCCCCGTGATTGGCAGTTACCTGATCACGGTAGCCCGTCGGGTCAACGTCAGCGCCGGCGGTGCCGGACCCGTTCCTCCATCCGCCGCTGCCCCTCAAGGACCGCCTGGTGCAGCTCCTGCAGCCAGTATTCGGCGCTGTTGGGCTCGACCGGATCGCGCAGCCAGGTCCACCGCCGCGACGGGATGCCGGGGACCAGGTCGAGCTGGTGCGACGAGCGTACGTGGGTCGGTCCGTGCGAGCGGTCGCCGCGCTCGAGCACCAGCCGGGTGCCATCGGTGAGCACCGCCAGTCCGCGCCCGGGGATGTCCAGCGGGCCGAACGCGTTCTGCTGGATCTCGATCCAGCTGATCGCCGGCGTCTCCAGTGAGGACACGCCCACCCCGACGTACTGCGCGCGCGACGACATCTCGTCCTGCTTGCGCGCCATCGAGGTGAGCGGGTCGAAGTCGTCGCCGCGGGCCAACCTGCGCCGGCCGATGCCGACCATCTTGTAGAGCAGTTCGGGCAGGAACGCCACGTCGTCGCCGTCGAGGAACAGCCGGGCGGCGGCCGGGGTGGCGTAGCGCGGTGGGTTGCCCGGCTCGATCTGCTCCAGGTAGAAGAAGGCGAGCGCGTGCGGACCGATCGGGGTCTTGCGCCGGTGTTCCCAGGCGTTGAGCGCGTGCTGGGCGTTCATCTGGGCGAGCCGGTCGACGACCAGGTTGCGGATCTCGGCGGCCACCCGGTCGTGCTGCTCGGGTGCCGGGTCGATCCAGTCGGTGCCGCCGTTGTTGCCGGCATAGGTGTCCTGGTGACCGAAGCCTGGGGGCTCCGGCTCCGCCCACCGGCGCCGCTGTTGCTGCGAGGGCACGCTGCCATAGTTGGCGTACGTCACCCGGCCTCCCCACCCGTTAGCCGTAACAGCCGACCGTCCGTATAGCTCACGTATCTATACCGTACTGATGACACCGAGCGCTACGTACCGACCACAGCGGATCCATCCGCCGAGGAGATGATCGGGGATCGGCGAGGGCCGGCGCAGCAGCGATTCCGCCGCGTAGAACCGCTCGGCGGCCGGAGTGGCCCACGTCACACTCTCCCGCCCAGCGAGACGGGGAACACGTCCCCCCACCAGCAAGATCAATCAACCCGCCTGTTCCGTTGACGGGTGGCCGTCTGTACGATCGACACCGGCTGGTGTGTCAAGACTCACTCAAGGTAACTACCGGTGGAAGCCTCGTTCACAAGACGGAACCACCGGCGGTTCTGTGAATGGCCCGGGAGGTCCGCGACTCTCAGGTTGTGATGCCGATTCGCGACGGCGGCGCCCACTGCGAGGGCGCGCTCGGTCGCTGGCATGTCGATGAACAAGGCCGGGGCGTCTTCCCCGGTCGGACACAGACAGCGGGAACCGGAAGGCCAAGGGGGCAAACTGTGGTGAGTGGCGCGGACGATGCGACAGCGGCCGAGTTGGCGGCCCTGCTCCGGGCATTGGAGCAGGGCCGGAACGGGAAGAATGGATTTCCCGGCGGAAGTGACTTCGACTACGCACCATTGGCACCGTTCTTCGCCCACGAGCTGAACAACGTCAGCGACGCGGACCTCAGCTCAACCGTCGAGCACCACACCAAGGCGATGGAACGCGAGGTGGTCGGCTTCTTCGCCGACCTGTTCCGGGCGCCGGAAGGCGACCGTTGGGGCTACGTCACCACCGGCGCCACCGAAGGCAACATCTACGGCTTGTACGCCGGCCGGGTGCTGTACCCCGACGGTCTGGTCTACCTCTCCGAAGCCGCGCACAGCAGCGTGCACCGGGCGCTGGACCTGCTCGGCATGGACTGGGTGAGCATCCGGGTCAGCCGGTCCGGCGAGCTCAACTACGAGGACCTGCGCCGGATGATGGATTCCCGGCGCAGCCGCCCGGCCATCGTGGTGGCCAACGTGGGCACCGCGGCCACCGGGGCGGTCGACGACGTACGGCAGGTCAAGCGGGTGCTGCGCGAGCTGGCCGTGACCAACCACTACGTACACAGCGATGCCGCGCTGGCCGGGATCCCTTCCGCACTGCTGGACGACCGGCCCGGCTTCGACCTCGCCGACGGCGCGGACAGCATCAGCGTCAGCGGGCAGGAGTTCGTCGGTACCCCGTTCCCGTGCGGCGCCGTCGTGCTGCGCCGCAGCCTGCGCGACCGGGTCCGGCGGTTGGACACCGCGGACACCCCGGAGGCGGCGATCAGCGGCACCCGCAACGGGCACGCCGCGCTGCTGCTCTGGTATGCCCTCCGCCGGCTCGGCGTCGCCGGCCTGCGCCAGCGCGCCGAGCAGGCCCGCGACCTCGCCGACTACCTGGCCCGGCGGCTCAACGAGATGGGCTGGCCGGCCTGGCACCACCCGCAGGCGTTCACGGTCATGTTCAAGACACCGCCGGCTGAGCTGACCAACCGGTGGCGGCTGGTCGCCACCGACGGCTGGAGCCGGGTGGTCTGCCTGCCCGGGGTGACCCGGGAGCAGCTCGACCACCTCCTCGCCGACCTGCGCGAGACGATCAAGCCACGGATCCCGGCGCAGCGGACTCCACTTCGTCCCAGGGTCCCCGCGACGGCGGCCTGAGCGCGAGCACGGCCGACCCGGCTCAGCCCACCGAGCGGAGCAGTTCGCCGGCGTCGTGCTCGGTGGCCCGGCAGGGTCCGGCGGCAAGCAGCGTGACCGCGGCGGCGTACCCGGCCCCCGGGCTCAGATCGCACATCGTGGCGACCAGCCCCGGCCGGGTACGGTAGCCGAGCAGCCGGGCCGGCTGGTCGGGCGGGCTGACCAGCACCCCGGACAGGGGTACCGCCAGCCCGTCCCCGGTCGCTTTGACGGCCGACTCCTTACGGGCCCAGTACGTGAAGAAACCGGCCACGTCATCCGCGCGCTCGTCCGGCCCGAGCGTCTGGCTGCCCAACTCGTCGACCGCGATCTGCCGGACCTGTTCGACGTCCACCCCGACCGGTACCGCGGCGGTGGCGACCGCGACCCGTCCAGCCGAGTGCGAGATCGACACGTGCACGTCGTACCCGCTGATCCGCGGCCGCCCGTGCGGCCGGCCGCACCGCGCGCAGCCCCGCTCCACCGGTACCCGCTCCGGCGCAAGCCCGGTCAGCCGCCCGGCGACCAGCCGCAGCAGCGCCGCGGCGACGGTGAACCGGTCCCGGTCGGCGGCTTGGCGCAGCGCCTCCCGGCGCGCCGCCTCCACCCCGGTGAGCAGGTCCAGATGTTCCGTACGCGCCTGATCGGGCCCGGCCCACCAGACGTCGACATCGATCATCCGATCGAGCATACGGAATCGTCTACGGACTAGACAGGGCGGCAAGGACGTGCCGGCGACGAGGTGCAGCGGGGCGGTACCGCGCGTCTTCGCGGTACCGCCCCCTGCGCGCTGGCCCCGGCTGGGTGGGGTGGGGGCGAACCGGGACCGGCATCGGGGAAGCTTGCGGCGCCCCCAAAGCAGAAGCACTCAGACAGGCGTAGCGGGGACTGATCCTGTTACACCACCTCGCGGGGAAGGCTGTCTGGACCGTACCTCCGGGTCCAGCATCGGGACCATCCGGGAATGCCGCAACCGCTAGCGGGAGAAATCTGAGCGGTCCGGTCGCGCGGCGAGCCCGCCGACCAGCACCAGCCAACCCAGGCAGCAGCCGAGCGCGACCCGTTCGAGCAGGCCGGTGAACCGGCCGTGCCCGATGGCCAGCAGCCCGACCGCCAGTGCGACACACACCGGAAGGGTGGCGACACAGGCAGCGCGGGAGACCAGGCGTACCCCCGGATCGACCGAACGCACCGCGGCGGCCAGCATGGCCAGCGCGCAGAGCCCGACGGCGGCGATGCTGCCACCCGCGTGGATCAGGTCACCCGCGGTGGTCTGCTGGAACGGCGGCAGTGGGCAGCCAGCGCTGCACCGGGCGGACACCGACACCAGCAGGCAGGGCACGGCCAGGCCGAGGGCGAGGGCGGCCAGTCCGGCCAGCCGGCGCAGGGCCAGCGCGGCGGCACCGGTGGCGACCACCAGCAAGACCAGGGCGAGCCGGTACAGCACCGTGTGCGGCGCGCCGGCCTGCCCCGACTCGCTGACGTAGCCGGCGATCCCGGGCCCGTCCCGGGTGGCCAGCACCAGGGCGAGCGTGGCGAGGACGGTGGCGCCCAGCGCGACCACGGCGAAGCGTTGTGCCCGACCCACCCGCTCGCCCCCTGCCGCTCGTGACGGAGATGAATGACTCGCCACCCTCACTTACTCCCCGTTGCCCCGCGATTACGCGTCGCTGACCCTGGATGAAAAGGAGGGTGCACATGACCAGCCTGCAGCATGCCCCCGCCCGGGTACCCACCCAGCGGGTGGTCCTCGGTCAGATCGTGAAGGTGGACGAGGCGTACGGGCGGGAGCTGCCGGTACCCCCGATCGTGCTGTTCCCCCTGCTGGTCGCCGCGATCGCGGCCGAGCTGGTCGGGCTGCTGATCGGCATGCTCCGGCGGACCGGCGCACCGGGTACCGCCCGCCGCCCGCTCAAGTCGCTGCGCAAGGGCCCGGAGTACATGGTCACGCCGGTCTGGGTACGCGACGCCGACGACTCGGTGGTCGAGGTCGAGGTACACGGGTACCTGAACCGCAGCGCGCTGCTGCGTACCGACCGGATCCGTACCGTGACCCGGCCGCAGAAGGGCGACCTGCCCCCGCTGGCCGGCGAGATCGAGAACCTGACCACCGGCCGTACCCTGCGCCCACGCCGGGCCACCCTGCTCACTCATTTCGGCCTGGGCCTGATCCTCCAGGCGGTGGTCGGCCTGCTGATCATCGCCGGTCTGGTCACCCTGCTGGTGACCTGAGCGCTACAGCCCCTGCGACTGTTCCGGCTCGACCTTCCGGTCGTCGCGCAGCTCGGTGTACGGCTCGGCCTCCGGCGGGTGGCCGGCCTTGAGCGCCCGGCCGCGCTCCAGCTCGGCGTCCAGCTCGGCACCGAGCAGGATCGCGGTGTTGCTGAGGTAGAGCCAGATGAGGAACACGATGATCGCGGCGATCGACCCGTAGGTCTTGTTGTACGAGCCGAAGTGCGCGACGTACAGCGCGAAGCCGGCCGAGCCGAGCAACCAGATCAGCACGGCCACCACACCACCCGGGCTGACCCAGCGGAACCCGCCCTGCCGGGCGTTGGGCGCGGCCCAGTACAGGATCGCCAGCACCAGGCTGATCAGCAGGACCAGCACCGGCCACTTGGCGACGTTCCACACCTGTACCGCCTGGTGGCCCACGCCGATGAGCCGGCCGAGCTGCTCGGCGAGCCGGCCGGTGAAGACCACCGCGAAGGCGGAGGCGGCGACGATGACGCCGGTGACGATGGTGACGCCGAGGCGTACCGGCAGCTTCTTCCAGATCGGCCGCCCCTCGGGTACGTCGTAGATCGCGTTGGCCGCGCGCATGAACGCCGCCACGTAACCGGACGCCGACCAGAGTGCCGCGGCGATGCTGACGATCGCCAGTACGCTGGCGCCGCCCTGGCTACTTTTCTGGATGTTTTCCACGGCGTTACGCAGAATGGTCTGTACCGTTCCGGGCGCGATACCGGAGAGGTTGTCCACCACCGCGTTCACCGCGGACTGGCCGAGCAGCCGGAGCCCGGAGACCAGCACGAGCAGCCCGGGGAACAGCGACAGGATCGCGTAGTAGGTCAGCGCGGCGGCCCAGTCGGAGAGGTTGTCCTGGCGGTACTCGCGTACCGTCCGCTTCAATACCTCCCACAACCCCCGGGCGCCGAGCTGGCCGACCTTGGCCGGGCCCTTCTCGGCGGTCGGTTCGACCGGCGGCAGCTCGACCCGGGTGTCCTCGGCCGTGCCGTCCGGGATCGTGTCCTCGCGATGCTGACCTGGCATGGTGCGCCCCCCATCCTCGTCCATTCGGGCTACCCAGGCGCAGGATGCTTCACACGTGCTGCTTTGGCGGTCAACTGGCTCCTGGTCACCTGACGCCTGGTGGTGTGCGCGTTTGGCGCGGGCCCCGGCGCAGCAGCAGCCCGAGCACGACCATCAGAGCGGAGGCACCACCGGCCGTCAACGCCACCGGGAGGAACCCCGAGTCGTCCCTGGGATAGCCGATCGTGACCACGCCGATGAGCAGGAAGCGGCGATGTCGCAGGTTGGCTGGCACAAGGTTCTCCTATGACCGGCAATGCAGCCCTATTCGACAATGAGTTCCCCGAGCGGTCGACCTTGCCGCGTCACCACGATCAGCGCGCCGAGGGTCGCCGCGACCGCGACCAGCAGCAGGCTGGCCGTGACCGAACCGGTGTGCTGGGCGAGCAGTCCCGCGCCGAGGAATCCCAGCGGCCCGGGCGCCGACATGGCGATCATCGTCGAAGTCATCACCCGGGCCCGGAGTGCGGGCGGCGTCCGCGTGGTGAGCGCCGCGAAGAAGCGTGGGAAGAACAGGCCGGAGCAGACGCCGTTCAACGCCACGGCGGCGGTGAGCACCAACGGGGGTACGGGCAGCAGAAGCAGCCACGTCGACGCGGCTATCCCGGCCACCGCCCAGGTACCGGCGAGCCCACCGGTCGTCTGTGCCCGGGACGAGATCAGGCCGCCGAGGACCGAGCCGAGCCCGAACGACGCGACGAGCCAGCCGGCCACCGACGCCCCTCCGCCGTGCAGTGCGATGACCGGCAGGGTGGCCATCATCGCCGTCCAGCCCACCTCGATCAGACCGATGCCGAGCACCCGCCGGCGCAGTATCCGATCCCGGAACAGGTAGCGCAGCCCTTGCCACACCCCGTTGTCCGCCTCGTCGGTACCGCCGCCCGTCGCGGGTACCAGCGACGCCACCAGAACGAAGGCGCACAGGTAGGACGCCGCGTCGAGCACGAGCACGTTGGCCGCGCCGATCAGCACCACCAGTACGCCACCGAGCGCCGGGCCGACGAAGCTGGCCGTCTCGTTCACCGATCCCATCAGCCCGCCGACGCGGGTCAGCCGCAGCTCGTCCTCGCCCACGATGCCGGCCAGCACCAGCCGCTGCGACGACGAGTACGCCGGGAAGAACGCCCCTACCGCGAAGCCGATCACGAGCACCAGCGGGAAGGACAGCACACCGGCCCAGTAGGCGATCGGGACCAGTCCCACGAGCACCGCCCGGATCAGGTCCGAGGCGAGCATCATCCGGCGCGGCCCGAGCACGGTGGCCGCCCGGCCGCCCCAGAGCCCGAGGACCGACATGCCGACGAACTCGGCCGCCAGTACCGCGCCCATCCGGGTCGGCGAACCGGAAGTGACGAGGATGAACCAGGGCAGCGCGACGACGGTCATCTCGGTACCCGTGGTCGAGATGACCTCGGCCGCGAACAGTCCCCCGAGCGGGCGGACCACCCCGGGTATCCGGGTCACGCCGGTCACGCCCGCGAGCGTAGGCCGCCACCGATCAGCGGTCGACGGAAATAGCTCACACCTTCCGGTGCCCGTACCGGCCGCGTTGCGTCCGGTACTCGTTGAACAGCTCTTCGTGGGTCCGGCGTTCCCGCCGGTTCGGGATCACGATGAACGCGTAGACACCCAGCCCCACAAGGAGGCCGAGCGCCACCGTCACCGTGACGAGTGTCTGGATCAGAGTGTCGGAGTTCATGGTCGGTTCCGGGTTTCCCGGCGGCCGCGAGGACCGCCACGCCCGGGTGGAAAGCACCCCCCAACCTTCACTGTCTCACGCGGCGCCGGGCCGTGTCCGGCGTAATCTGCGCGGGTGGCGTACCGGCTGGCAATCGACCTCGGCTCCTCCAGCACCGTCGCGGTCCGGCGTGGCCCGGACGGTCAGCTCCGCCCGGTGCTGTTCGACGGCGCCGAGCTGCTCCCCTCGGGGGTGTACGCCGACCCGGGTGGCGGGCTGGTGGTGGGGCGCGACGCCGAGCGGCTGGCCCGGGCCGACCCGGCCGCCTTCGAGCCGTACCCGAAGCGGCGCATCGACGAGGGCACACTGCTGCTCGGCCGGCGTGCCGTGGACGTACCTGACGTGCTGGCCGCGGTACTGGCCCGGGTGGTGGGTCAGGTCGGCGACCGGCCGGTACCGGCCGTGCTCACCTACCCAGCCGGCTGGGGTGCGCCCCGCCGGCAGGCTCTTGTGGAAGCCGCCCACCGGGCCGGGCTGGGCCCGGTCGAGCTGGTCAGCGAGCCGATCGCGGCGGCCGCGTACGCCGACCTGCCGCCTGGGGCCGCCCTCTGCGTCCTCGACCTGGGCGCGGGCACGGCTGACGTGGCGGTGGTGACCCGACGGGCGGCCGGCTTCGAGGTGGCCGCCCAGGCCGGGCTGGATGTCGGCGGGCTGGACCTCGACGCGGCGCTGGTGGAGCAGCTCGGTACCGTCGTGCGCGCCTCGGCACCGGAGGTGTGGCCGGCGCTGACCGCGCCGGGCAGCCGGGACCGGTTGGTGCTGTGGCAGGAGGTACGCGCGGCCAAGGAGAGCCTGTCCCGGTTGAGCCTCGCCCCGGTCCACGTTCCCGGCCACCTCACCGACCTGCACCTGACCCGCGACGAACTGGACGCCCTGGCCGCACCGCTGCTGGCCCCGGTCGTCGAGGCGACCGCCGACGTGGTGGCCCGCGCCGGGCTGGCCCCGGCCGACCTCGCCGGCGTGCTGCTGGTTGGCGGCGGCAGCCGGATCCCCCTGCTCGCCCGGCTGGTGCACGCCCGGCTCGGGGTGGCCCCGACCGTGGTCGAGCGCCCCGAGACGGTGGTGGCCGAGGGCGCGCTGCGCGCGGTCGGCGGCGACGGGGAGCCGGCCCCGGCGGCGCGGATCGAGCCGAAGCGGCGCCGGCGCTGGGCCAACCCGGTCGTGCTCGGCATGGCGCTGCTCAGCTTCCTGCTGCCGTTCGCCACGGTGTCGTGCGGGCTGCCCGACGGGTACGGCCGGGCCCAGTCCGGCGGCACCACCACGTACACCGGCGTGCAGCTCGTGGTCGGCGGCCGGCCGGACGTACCGGCCGATCAGCTGCGCCCGGCGGCACAGCGCCGCCCTGACCGGCTACCACCGCAGCCGCTGCTGCTCGGTGCGGTGCTCGCCGTCCTCGGCGGCCTGGTCACCGCGCTCGTGGTACCGCTGCCACGCCGGCGCCGGGCCCTGGTGGCCGCCCTCGCGGCCACTGGCGCACTGCTCCTGCTGGCCGGCCAGGCAATGGTGATCGACCTGCTGGCCGTGCGGGTACGGGCGCAGAGCGCGCCGCCGGCCGGCAAGACCGCGCGCGACTTCGTCGGTACCGCGTTCGGATTCTGGTTCACCCTGCTCCTGCTGCTCGGTGCGGTCGCCGGCAACCTCATCGGGCTGGTGTGGGGCCGGCGCGCGACCGCGCCGGCCCCACCGGCCCCACCGGCTCAGCCGGTCACGCCGGCCAGCGAGGGCAGGTAGGCATACCGGTACCCGCTGGCCGTCGGGTGGTACGAGTCGCTGACCGGCCAGGTGGTCGGGTTGATCCAGGTGTCGGAACCGCAGATCCGGTGCCCGGCGAAGGCACCGCGTACGTCGACGAACGTGGCCCCGGCCGCCTGTGCCCGCCCGGCGATCACGCTGGCGAGAGTGTCCGCGGCGCCGTTCATCATGGTGCGCTTGGCGAGGTCGAGCCCGAACACGTTGCACCAGGTGGTCAGCTCGAACAGCCGCGGGTAGCCGAGCACGACCAGCCGGGCGTTGGGCGCCCGGCTGCGGATCGCCGCGTACGTCTGGTCGAGCTTGCCGGGCAGGACGTTGGTGGCGTACCACTTGGCACCGTCGACCATCCACTGGCAGGAGCCGTCGGTACCGAGGACGCAGGTGGTCACCACGTTGACGAACCCGGCGTCGTTGCCGCCGATCGTGATGGTGACCAACGTGGTGCCGCCGCCCAGGCCGCCGAGCTGGTTGTTGCGTACGTCGTCGGTGGTGGCACCGCTGCACGCGGCGAAGGTGAAGCTGGTCACCGCGTGGCTGGTGGCCCACAACGGGGCGTACGAGCGGGGGCTGCGCGAGCACGAGCCGCTGCTCGTGTCGTACCCTCCGGCCCCGACGCCGGCCGAGTACGAGTCGCCGAGCGCGACGTAGTTGATCGTGGTGGCCGCCTGGGCGGGGGCGGCGGCCACCACGACGACCGCCGCACCGAGCAGTGCGGTCAGGAGGAGGGGGACGGAACGGACCTTCATGACGCGACCTCCCGGAGCTGGGGGAAGCAACGCATCGGCGTTGGTCACCGGATTGTTACCCGTGGGTAAGGAAACTGTTAAGACCTCAAATCAACATCCGCAAATCTTCCCATCCGGGGCAGTCCCGGCCTGGCCAGCCGGCTCGGCTACGCTCGTCGCCGGACGTCTGCGGTGCACCGAGGGGGAAGATCAGTGACAAGCGGGACGGATCGGCCGCGGGCCCTGCTGCTGGAGGGCATCCACGACAACGCCGTCTCCCGGCTCTCCGCCGAGGGCTACCAGGTCGAGCTGCTCAGCCGGGCGCTGGACGAGGACGAGCTGGTCGCTCGGATCGGTGGGGTACACGTGCTGGGTATCCGGTCCAAGACCACGGTGAGCGCGGCGGCGCTGAAGGCGGCCCCGCGGCTGGTCGCGATCGGCGCCTTCTGCATCGGCACCGACCAGGTCGACCTGGCCGCCGCCGCGAGCGCCGGAATCCCGGTCTTCAACGCGCCGTTCTCCAACACCCGCAGCGTGGTCGAGCTGGCCGTCGCGGAGATCATCGCGCTGACCCGCCGGCTCACCGAGAAGAACGCGGCAATGCACGCGGGCGTGTGGGACAAGGCCGCCGAGGGCAGCCACGAGGTCCGCGGGCGCAACCTGGGCATCGTGGGGTACGGCAACATCGGCACCCAGCTCTCGGTGCTCGCCGAGAACCTGGGCATGCGGGTGTACTTCCACGACACCGCGGACAAGCTCGCGCTCGGCAACGCCCGGCGCTGCGACACCCTCGACGAGCTGCTCGGCGTGGCCGACGTGGTGACCCTGCACGTGGACGGCCGGCCGGGCAACAGCGGCTTCTTCGGCGAGGAGCAGTTTGCCAGGATGCGCCCGGGCAGCCTGTTCCTCAACCTGAGCCGGGGCTTCGTGATCGACCACGCGGCGCTGCGCGCGCACCTGCTCTCCGGGCACCTGGCCGGCGCGGCGGTCGACGTGTTCCCGCGCGAGCCGAAGGGCCGGGGTGACGAGTTCGTCTCCGAGCTGCGCGGCCTGCCCAACGTGATCCTCACCCCGCACATCGGCGGCTCGACCGAGGAGGCGCAGGCCGACATCGGCGCGTTCGTGGCCACCAAGCTGCACCAGTACCACGCCGAGGGGGTCACCACGCTGTCGGTGAACCTGCCGCCGGTGGCCCTGCCGCAGCAGGCCGGTACCCACCGGCTGGTGCACATCCACCGCAACACCCCAGGCGTACTGGCGGCGGTGAACTCGATCCTGGCCGAGCACGACGTGAACATCGAGGGGCAGGTGCTGGGTACCCGGGGCGAGGTCGGCTTCCTGCTGACCGACATCGGCATCCGGTACAGCGAGGACGTGCTCGACCGGCTGCGCGCGATGGAGCAGACCATCCGGCTCCGGGTGCTTTCGTGACGGTCGAGGATTCGTTACGCGCGATCGTCGGCGAGTCCCACCTGCTCGTCGATCCCGACCTGCGGGCGCCGTACGAGACCGACTGGACCCGCCGCTTCACCGGTACCGCCCGGTGCGTGGTGCGGCCGTCCTCGACGGCGGAGGTGGCCGCGGTCGTACGCGCCTGCGCGGCGGCCGGGGTACCGATGGTGGTGCAGGGCGGCAACACCGGCCTGGTCGGTGGCGGAGTCCCGACCGGCTCCGAGGTTCTGGTCAGCCTGACCAGACTGGCCGACCTCGACCCGGTGGACGTCCTGGAGTCCCAGGTGACCGTGGGCGCCGGGGTGACCTTGGAGAAGCTCCAGGCGCACGCGCGGGCGGCCGGGCTCGACTTCGGGGTGGATCTCGCGGCCCGCTCGGCGGCGACCGTCGGCGGGCTGGTGGCCACCAACGCGGGCGGGATCCGGGTGCTCCGGTACGGCAGCATGCGCGCCCAGCTGACCGGACTGGAAGCGGTGCTCGCCGACGGTACGGTGGTCCGCCGGCTCACCGGGCTGGCCAAGGACAACACCGGGTACGACCTGGTCCAGCTGCTCGCCGGCAGCGAGGGCACCCTCGGCATCGTCACCCGGGTACGGGTCCGGCTGGTGCCGCGGCTGCCGGCCCGGTCGGTCGCGCTGGTCGGCCTGGCCGGCACCGAGGAGGCACTGGCCGTACTGACCCGGGCCCGGGCGCGCCTGACCACGCTGGCCGCCGCCGAGGTCTGCTACGCCGACGGTGTCGCGCTCGTGCGGGACTACGCGAAGCTGCCCGCCCCGTTCCGCGCCGACTTCCCGGCCTACCTGCTGCTCGAATGCGCCGCCGGGGCCGACCCGACCGACGAGCTGCTGGCACTGCTCGGCGACAGCGACGAGGTCGGCGACGCGACGGTGGCGTCCGACCCGGCCGGGCGTACCCGGTTGTGGGCATACCGGGAGGCGCACACCGAGGCGATCAGCGCGGCGGGAGTACCGGTGAAGCTGGACGTGAGCGTGCCGCTGGGCGAGCTGCCCGGGCTGGTCGCCGAGCTGCCCTCGACCGTCGAGAAGATCGCGCCGGGTGCGCGTACCCTCCTCTTCGGTCATCTCAACGAGGGCAACCTGCACGTCAACATCCTCGACGGCGGACCGCACGCGGCTGACCTGACCGACGCGGTGCTGCACCTGGTCGCGGCCCACCGCGGCAGCATCAGCTCGGAGCACGGCGTGGGCCGGGCCAAGGCCCGCTGGCTGGCGCTGTCCCGCTCGGCCGAGGAGATTGCCACCATGTGCCGGATCAAAGCGGCGCTGGACCCGACCGGAATCCTCAATCCCGGGGTGCTGCTCACCGCGGGGAAATAGCCTGGTTGCAGCACCAACCGTCCGGGTACCTGGACCGGCGAGGTGAGGAGGTGACCATGCCCAACGAGATGCCGGCGATCACCATGGCAGTGGTGATTCAGATGTGGTTCCTGGCGGTGCTCATCGGGGTCGGCGCGCTGGCCTGGCGCCAGGCGCACCCCAAGGAGCGGCGGCCCCGCCGCTAGCCTTTGTCCGCAAGCGGACACTCCATCGCGGCAACCCGGAGTTGCCATCCCGCGTCACCCTGCTATCAGAACCGATGGCAGGGGGCCAGGGTGCAACAGATCGCGGACTACGACTCCAACGACTACGACTACCGCACATACTGGGACGGCCGTGACTACGAGCAGTGGGCCGAGGACCGGGCGCTGACCCGGCTGGTACCGCTGCTCGGCCGGCCGGACTGGTTCGTCGACTTCGGCGGCGGCTTCGGGCGCAACGCCCGGCACTACCGGGACGTCGCCAGGCACTACGTGATCGCCGACGGGTCGGCCAACAACCTGCGTACCGCCACCGTCGAGCTCGCCGACGATCTGGCCGCCGGCCGTGCCTTCCTGGTCCGCTGCGATCTGAACGCACTGCCTTTCGTCGATGCCGCCTTCGACGCCGCGATCGTCGTCCGGGTGCTGCACCACCTCGCCGACATCGACGGGGCACTGACCGGGATGGCCCGTACGGTCGGCGACCGCTTCCTGCTCGACATCCCGATCAAGCACCACGCGCTCGCCCTCGCGCTCGGCCGCTGGCGCACCGTACGCGGCCCGGCCCCGCTGCGTACCGGCAGCAGCGAGTCGCCGTTCTGGAATTTCCGGCTCTCCGCGATCCGCGACCTGCTGGCCGGACGCGGCTGGCAGACCCGGGTGGTGGCCAGCGTCAACAACCTGCGCCGCTGGGACCGGGTGGTACCCGACCGGCTGGTACCTGTACTCGGGCCGGTCGCCCGGTGGGTCGAGACCGTCGGGCAGCCACTCGGGCGGGGCTGGTGGGGGCCGAGCCAGTTCCTCATGGCACAACGGGATCCGGTGCGGCGCGCGACCCCGCGCGACATTCCGGCCGGGGTACCCGTGATCGCCGCCCGGATGGCCTGCCCGTCCTGCCGGGGCGAGCTGACCTGGACACCTTCCTCGGCCGGCTGCGCCTCCTGCGGCACCCGGTACCGGAAGGTCGACGCCTACTGGGACTTCGCCGTGTCCGGCTGATCCTCCTCGCTCCGGACATGGATCGTCACTCCCCGCTCCCGCAGCTTCTCGGTCACCCGGGCCCGGGGCACCGCGACCAGGTGCGCCCGTACCTGCGCGTCCTGCTCCAGCTCGGCGTAGGTGTCCTGCACGTACCGTTCCAGCTCCTCGCGCTCCAGCTGCGGGAAGCGCTGCGACAGCACGTCGACCTCACGCTGCAACGCGGTCTCGGTATCTACCAGACCACCGGTCCCGATCGGCTCGCTCACCGGTACATCACCTCATCCGTCAATACCGGCCTAGTCCCCAATCGGGACGGCATTCATGCAACATCGACGGATACGGAGGGGACGCGGAGCGACGGTTCGCCGGCGATCGGGACGGTCAGATGCCGTAGCGGGAGCGGTTCTCGATCAGCCAGTCGGCGTTGCGCAGGACGAGCGCGACGATGGTCTCCATCGGGTTGACCCCGATCGGTCCGGGAAAGAGGCTCGCGTCGGCGACGAAGAGGCCCCGGGCGCCGTGCAGCTCGCCGAAGCTGGAGACGACACCGCGGTTCGGATCGTCGCTCATCCGGGCGGTACCCATGACGTGGACGGTGAACAGATCCATGCTGCGCTTGGGGATCGGGGTGGCCAGCAGGTGCGCGACGTCGTCGGGGGAGCGCAGGTCGGGCAGGCCGGCGAACGGCGCCAGGATCCGCCGCGCCCCGGCGGCGAACATGAGCTCGGCGGTGCGGGCGATGCCTCGTACCACCGTCGCCGCGTCCCGGTCGGAAATCTGATAGGACACCTGCGCACCAAGGCCGGGCAGGTTGCGTACCCGGCCGGTGGACGTGTCCTCGACCAGGCAGCCCGCGACGACCATCCGGTCGTAGTCGTCCATCAGGTCCCGGAGGGTACGCCCGTGGTCGGCCGTACCCATCGCGACCAACGAGGGCGGGATGTTCACGGCGGTGATCAGGATGCCCTCGTCGGCGAACTCGCGTACCTGGTACGCCTGGTGTACGCCCTGCCAGCCGCGCACATCGGCGTCGAACAGGGCGACCAGCTTCGCGTTGGGGTGCATGGACAGGTTGCGGCCGAGCTGGCCGGAGGGTGAGCGGAAGCCCGAGCGCATCAGCAGTGCCGGGGTCTGGACGGCCCCACCGGCGACGACCACGACCGGAGCGGTCACGGTCAGGCGGGGACCCGGGCGCCGAGCCGGGTCCACGAAGCGGGCCTCGATACCGGTCGCCGTACGCCCGCGCAGGGTCACCCGGTCGACCCGGCACTCGGCATAGAGCCGGGCCCCGTGCGCCAGGGCCCGGGGTATGTGGGTGAGCAGCATCGAGCGCTTCGCCCCGGTCGGGCAGCCGAGTGTGCAGTTGTTGCTGCCGGCGCAGTGGATCTGGTTGCGGGTATTCGGGATGATCTTCCAGCCGAGCGCGTCCGCGCCCACCTTCAACAGCTCGGAGTCCCGCCCGATCGTCTCCGGGTCCTGCACCGACACGTGCAGGCGGCGCTCGACAATCTCGAAGTACGGCCGCATCGCCTCGGCGGAGACGAGCGCGAGCGACGGGTCGCGCGTCCACCGGTCCAGGGCCGCCTCGGGGGTCCGGAAGGACATGCCACCGTTGACCACGGTGGATCCACCGACACACCGGCCCTCCGAGAAGAGCACCGGCGGGCGGCCGATCGCCGCCTGCGCGCCGCCGTCCCGATAGAGGGTACGCAGCGCGTGGCCCATGCTCGTGCCGTACGACCCGGTGGGAAAGTAGCCGCCCTCCTCCACGATGACCACGTCGACGCCGGCCTCGGCCAGCGCGGCGGCCATCGTCGCGCCGCCGGCGCCCGACCCGACGACAACGACGTCGCAGGACGCGCGTACGTCGCCGTCGACCGCGTCGCGGGTGACGATCCCGGTCACGGCTCGGCCTGCTCGGCGGCGTGGATCGCCGGGCCGTGGCGGACCAGCCGGCGCGCGGTGACCTCGGCGACCCACGAGTCCGGGTCGTAGCCGAGCGCGGCCTTGACCTCCGGCAGCTCGTAGTAGCACAGCACCACGAGGCCCTTGACCAGACGTACGACGGTCGCGACCGGCCCGGTCCTCCGGTAGAGGACGTGGCGCAGGTATGCGTCGGCCCGGGCGTCGTCCAACCGCACGAACCGGCGTCCCCGCGACCCCGGCCGCAACCGGGCGGCCTGGTCGAAGAGCAGCAACGTGGGGCCGACGGTCCGCCGGGGCAGCGGCGGCAGGCAGTCGAGATGCAGCTGTACATCGTGGAGCAGGGTGGTACGCGACCCGGGCCCGGCCAGCTCCGGCGGGCAGACCAGGGCGGCGATGCGCGCCAGGACCGACATCTCCGCCATGATCGCCATGCTCGCGCGCTACCGTCCCGAACACAAGCGTGGTACGCATCGGGAATGGCACTCGCCGAACTGATCGCCGACCCGGATGCCGCCATCCGCGACGTCGCCACGCTCCTCGACGCGATGGATCCGGATGAGCGCTGGGCGTTGCTCTCCGGGCTCAGTCGCGCCCAGCAGCGCGCGCTCTACCGCAAGGCCGACCCGGCGATCGAGCTGGCCCACCTCGTCGGCCACGCCGGTCCCCGCACCGAGGTCATCCACGACGGGCTGAACACGCTGCCGGTACCGCCGCCACTGAGACGCTTCCAGAAGCGCTTCTGCCGGCCCGCGGACGAGACGGCGGACTACCTGTTCGGCTACAACGAGGGCCCGACCCGGCGGCTTCTCGGACCCGGCTACTTCGTGGCCGAGCCCACCGGCGAGGGCGGTGTCGTCATCGACTACTTCCGGGTCCCGGACGGGCCGGTCGCCCCGGGCTGGCCCCGCGTCGTACCCAACTCGCACGGGTTGCAGCGATTCGTGTACCACCGGACCCGGGACCTCCTCCGGCGCGTCTCGGTACACGTGTCCATCGGTACCCCCGTCAAGCGGGACCGCCCGCTCGACCACTACTTCGTCCTCTGCCGGCGGCCCTGACGCCCCACCGGATCGGCCGGTACGGCGGTCGGTAGCGGGCACTTCGGGCAGGTGCAGTGCATGAGGCTGTGGCACTCGGCGTTGACCACCTGGGTCAGCGACTCCCGGATGGCGGCCAGGTCAGCCACTTTCCGGTCGATCTCCGCGATCTTGTCGAGGGCGCGTTGCTTCAGGTCCGGCGTGCGGTGCCGGTGCCGGCTCGCTTCGAGCAGGTCGGTGACCTCGTCGAGGGTGAACCCGAGCCGTTGCGCCGCCTTGATGACACCGATCAGCGTGACCGTGTCGGGCGGGTACGTGCGGTGCCCGCCGATGCTGCGGACGGGTTCGGCGATGAGGCCCCGGCGTTCGTAGTAGCGCAGGGTCTGGATGTTCACCCCGGCCCGCTCGGCGACCTCACCGGTGCGCAGTCCGTTGCCGTATCCCATGATCAGCCGGTGCCGAACACGGCGGAGAGGGCGTCCCGGGCCTCGGGTGGGGTACGGACCTCCATCCGTACGCCGCGCGCGTCGATGGTCAGCTGGTAGCTGGCGAAGGAGCAGCAGGAGTACTCCGCCGCGAGCAGCCGCGCCAGCTCGGCGGTCCGGGCGATGTCATGGTC
>WNGE01001835.1_pt1 | contig 28994 bp, 28 predicted proteins | sample 5400651 | NCBI WGS metagenome assembly WNGE01 (sample SAMN13153370, study PRJNA577476) | soil metagenome | isolation source: 60 cm soil or saprolite under grassland replicate 2 | place: USA:California | collected 2016-06-15
GCATATCGAGCATTGCGGCCGTGAAATCGCCTGCTGGCAGGCGGAACCCACCCGCTACCGCGAGGTGGTACTGACCTCATGTCACTGCGACGAACGATGATCAGCGTTCGCTAATCGTGCTGCTAGTCAAACTGCATCAAGTACCAGTGGCTCAACTTGTTGCACGGCTTCGGCGAGTTTTGTTATAGTCAATGCCTGAAAACGAACATTTAGCACTAACTTGCAAGGCCCGGAGGCTTTGCTTCTCAGGAAAGGAATCTCTTATGGGACACGATGATTATCGACGCGATTCCGGCGAGAGTATTTCCACTCGTCTCACTTACCTGTTAATCGGCGGCGGCATTGGGGCCGTTATTGCCCTGCTTTTTGCACCGAAATCCGGTCAGGAGCTCAGAGGCGACCTTGCTGATGCGACCCGCAAAGGCATTGATAAATCGCGCGAGGCAGCACAGCAACTTGGCGAACGAGCGGGTGAGTATTATGAGTCTACTCGCGAGCGTGCCGGCGAACTCTACTCACAGGCGGCAACCAAAGCTTCTGACATTTACTCACAGGCTACGGAAAAGGTTGGTGAGGTAGCTCAGACTGCTCGTGAGACCGCTGTGCGCAAGACCAGCACGGTCGCGGCCGCGATTGATGCCGGAAAGAAGGCGTATCAGGAAGAGAAGCGCAAGACTGAACTGTCCGGCAGGATTGAGGCAGCTCCTCAATACACCGAAAAGCCAAACTAGAACTTTGCCAAATGCCGATTGCCGGTTTCGGGCTTTGTGAAGCTGTTTCAATCGGCAATCGGAAATTGGAAATCGAAAATAGCCTATGTCTCTCCTGGCGCTACAAATGAACCCTAACGATCCGATGTTCTGGGTGATGGTAGTTATCGCTCTGTCTTTTATCATCCTTGCAGTGGCGATGGTGGCTATTGCCGTCTTCGTTAACCGCGCTGTGAAATCTGTAAATCGTTTTGAGGAAAAACTCGAACCGCTGATCGAAAGGATGACAGTAATAAGTGAGCAGGGACGACAGATTGCAGTTCAGGGAAAACTCGTCGCTGAGCAGTTTAGTGCGGTGTCCGGCCATCTTTCGGCTGCCACCATGAATCTTTCCGAATCGCTGGCTATCATCAAGGACGAAATTGGCGAGCTGAAAGAGATAGTGAGTGAGACGGCACACGATGCGCGCGACAAAGTCGAACTGGTGAGCCGCACGATTGATCGAACACATGAGCAGGTTGTTACCACTACCGATTTCATTCAAAGGAGGGTCGTCGAGCCTGCCCGCGAGCTGGCGGCGATTATGTCGGGCTTCCGTCGCGGGCTCGAAGTTCTCGTAGCGCCGATACCGAAGCCCATTGACCAAACTTATGGAGAGGATGAGATGTTTATCGGTTGACCTCTGACGCGCCACTAACGGCAAGAATACCCGAACCATCCATCCCCGGGATATGGTTCGGGTTTTTAGTTGCCCCGGCTGCGCCTCTCTGCGAAACCTCTGTCTCCCATGTGCCTGGCTTGCTCTGTGATAGAGATAACTGCGAATAAGGGATTGACCAGAGGGCATGGAGGACGCACAGAGATTAATTCAAACGCGGACGCTCTTTGGCTGGTTATTTTTGGCGACTAAACAAATCTGCTGTTAGTATTGCTGATTCTTAAAGCTGGAAACTATGTCTACTGAAACTCCACTCGATCTGAAAAAAACGATCAACCTGCCGAAGACGGGATTCTCGCAGAAGGCGAATCTGGCGCAGAGCGAGCCAGCGCGTCTCAACAAATGGTCAGCGGCGCGGCTCTACGATTTGATTCGCGAAACGCGTGCGGGCTCAGAGAAGTTCATAATGCACGATGGACCTCCCTACGCGAATGCCGACATCCATCTGGGCACGGCAATGAACAAGATCATCAAAGACTTCGTCGTGAAGTCGCGCAATATGCTTGGCTACGATGCTCCTTACGTGCCCGGTTACGACTGTCATGGATTGCCCATTGAGTTGTACGTCGACCGCAAGCTCGGCGCTAAGAAAGCAAACATGCCGGCCATAGCTATCCGGCGTGCCTGCCGCGAGCATGCTTCGCAAGCTTTGAAACGTCAGACGCGAGACTTCCAGCGGTTGGGCATTCTCGGGCAGTGGGAAAATCCTTATCTGACGATGTCGAATCATTATGAAGCCGAGACAGCGCGTCTGTTTGGGCGCTTCGTTGAGCGCGGCTACGTTTACAAAGGTTCGCGCCCCGTCTATTGGTGCATAAAGGATCAGACTGCGCTCGCCGAGGCGGAGGTTGAGTATCACCAGCACACCAGTCCGTCGGTTTATGTGAAGTTTCCGTTGCAGAGCGATGCGGCTTTGATCGATCCCGCGCTCGCAGGCAAGAAGGTCTTTGTTCTCATCTGGACCACGACGCCCTGGACGTTACCCGCCAATCTGGGAATCGCAGTTCATCCGGAATTCGAATACTCGGCGTTTGAAAACGGCGACGAAGTTTACATCGTCGCTTCCGAATTGCTGGGGGCGGTTGCTGAGAAGTGTGGCTTGGGTGACCGCAACGCCGATGGCCACCCGGTCAAACCAAAAGTCCTTGCCCGTTTCTCCGGCGCTAAATTAGATCGACTGGAGTGTAGCGCGTGACAAGAAGACCACAAGCAAAGCGGGCACCGGCGCCGTTCATACCGCGCCGGGTCACGGTCACGACGACTTTGTCATCGGCAAGCGTTATGGTCTGGAAATATATTGCCCGGTCGATAACTCGGGTCATTTTACGCCGGACGTGGAACACTTCGCGGGCATGAGCGTTTTCGAAGCGAATTCCAGGATAGTGGAGTTCATGCGTGAGCGCGGCGTGCTGCTATTTACGGAGAATTACGAACATCGCTATCCCCACTGCTGGCGCTGCAAGAATCCCGTGATCTTTCGCGCTACTCCGCAGTGGTTCATAGCTATGGATCACGCCGGCGGCGCTACTGTAGAGAAGGATGAAGACGGTCGCGACCGGGCCAACTTCATTGAGAACACTTCTGATAGTGCCAACTCGCCGGCAATCCCTTTGCGAGAAGCCGCACTTCGGGAGATAGAGCGCGTCCAGTGGCTGCCTGCCTGGGGCAGAGTGCGAATGCGCAACATGCTAAAGAGCCGTCCTGACTGGTGCGTTTCGCGACAGCGTGTTTGGGGAGTTTCAATTCCGGTTTTTTACTGCGCGAAATGTAACGAAGCAGTTGCCGACCCGGCGATCATTCGACACGTTGCCGATGTCTTTGAAAAAGAATCGTCGGATGCCTGGTACACGCGCGAAGCGCAGGAGCTATTACCCGAAGGCTACATCTGTAAGAAATGTGGCACCGCGGAATGGACAAAAGAAACTGACATTCTGGATGTTTGGTTTGATAGCGGCGCGTCTTCGATCGCGGTGTTGGAACACCGCGAAGAGTTGCGTTGGCCGGCGGACGTCTACCTCGAAGGAGGCGATCAATTTCGCGGGTGGTTTAATTCTTCCCTAATGGTCGGCATTGCGGCGCACGATCGCGCGCCCTACAACACGGTGATCACGCATGGGTGGACTGTCGATGCGCAGGGCAAGGAGATGCACAAGTCGGGTGGCAACGCGGTGCCCCCGGATGAAGTAATCAAAGAGTCGGGCGCCGACATACTGAGACTGTGGTGTGCGTCGTCGAACTACTTCGATGACATGCGCTCCTCTAAAGAAATCCTGCAGCGCGTCACCGATGGTTACCGCAAATTGCGAAACACTGCACGCTTCGCGCTCGGCAATCTGCACGAGTTTGATCCAGCCCGCGACAGTATCTCTCCGGACGAGATGGTGGAAATGGATCGCTGGGCCCTGGCCAGGCTTGATGAGGTGATTCGGACTGTTCGTGACGCTTACCAAGCTTACGAATTCCACACTGTGTATCACACGCTTTACAACTTCAGTACAGTTACCTTGTCGGCACGCTATTTCGACATTCTCAAGGACCGGCTCTATACCTTCGCGCCGCGCAATCCCGTACGGCGTTCAGCACAGACAGCGCTTTACCGAATCGCTGACGCTCTGGCACGAATGCTTGCGCCGCTGCTGGTGTTTACGGCGGATGAGATCTGGGAAAACCTGCCGGCGGACAACGCGCGGCCAGCTTTCGTTCACCTTGCGTTGTTGCCTGAAGCAAGTGGCGGGAGCGAAACCGGCTTGCTTGAAAACTGGGAAAAGCTATTTGAGATTCGCGACGACGTTTTGCAATCCCTGGAGGAAGCGAGAGTCGGAAAACAGATCGGCAGTTCTCTCGAAGCGCGGCTGGAGATCTCAGCGGCGGCTGATAGTTACGACCTGCTCGCTCGTTATAGGGATGAGCTGCGCTATATCTTCATCGTTTCACGGGTGGATGTTGTCCGCTCTGACGAAGGCGTAAGCGGAGTCATCGTTAAAGTGCTACCCGCGGAAGGCAGGAAATGTGAGCGTTGTTGGAACTATTCACCGCATGTCGGCGAATCAACGCGTTACCCCGACGTTTGTGAGCGGTGCGTGACAGCGCTTGAAGAGATTGAGCAGGAGACCTTCTTAGCTCCGTAGGAGCCAAATGTTTATAGAACTCGAACTTGGTAAGACCCTTCTGCGCTCGCCGCAGAAAAAGGTAATGAATGGGGTCTTTAGTCTATAAACGCATCTTGCATCTAACGGCGCTTTGGCTGCTGGGCGCAGCCCAACTTCGAGTAGGCTATTTCGCGGAGGTCTGTGACGTTCCGCAGATCAGGCGGCAACGCTGTACTCCAACAGGCTCAGATACACAAGATGAATGCCAGTGTAAAGGAAGACGAACTTAACACTAATGCCTCCTCTCGTCTTGGTTGGCGGGCAGGTTATCTGCTCGCGAGCCTTGGCATATACATGGTCGACCAGTCGAGTAAGGCCTGGGCTGTACGAGCGCTTAGGTTCGGTGATGATCGAACAATCATTCGCGGCTTCCTCGATTTCGTTTACACGGAAAACCGTGGCATTGCTTTCGGACAGTTGCAGGAAAGTGGAAGCTTCGGCCGCTGGTTCTTTGTGGTCCTTGCAGTCGCTGCAGCGTTAGCTGTGCTTTATTACTTCTTCCGCAGCCCCCGAAATGACGACCGCGTCCTTGGAGCTTGCGCGCTTTTGCTGGCGGGAATAGCAGGTAACCTGACTGATCGCGTGCGATTGGGCTACGTGATTGATTTTATAGTACTGCACGCCGGTACCTGGCACTGGCCGACTTTCAACGTCGCGGACGCGAGCATTTCGGTCGGTGCGCTGCTGCTCGCCTTTGATCTGGTCTTCGAAGGAAAACGCAACAAGGCCGTTGTCAGTAGTTCCCGTCAGTTGTCGTAGCACGTTGACGTTTTCACTGGTCCGTCAGGAGTCATTAGGGATTCGGTGCGCCGGATGCCTGGAGAACCGATTTTTCCCTGGTGAAACTGAACTACGAACAACGGACAACGGACTACTAACCAACGGCTACTAATAACGTCATGTACCCCGAACTTTTTCGCATTGGCAATTTCCCGATCAATACATATGGTGTATTCCTGGCGCTCGCCTTCCTCTGTGCAATTCTTATCACCGTAAAGCTCGCCGCACGCGATGACCTACCGCGTGAAAAGATCTACGACCTGTGTCTGTGGATGCTGCTGTCGTCGCTTGTCGGTTCGAAGATTCTCATGTTGTTTACCGAACCTGAGTATCGCGATCATCCGTGGCAACTGTTGTCGCTCGACTTTCTTCGCTCAGGTGGAGTTTTTTACGGCGGACTTATCGGTGCAATTCTAACGGGCTATTTCTTGATGCGCCGCTACAAACTTCCCTGGTGGAAAACAGCTGACGCCTGTGCGCCCGGAATCGCGATGGGAAATTTCCTTGGCAGGCAAGGCTGTTTCGCCGCCGGCTGCTGTTGGGGCAAACCGACGAGTGCGTGGTGGGGATTGCAGTTTACGGAACAGGGCAATGCTGTCACTGGCGTCCCGATTGTCGTCAACCAACTTAACGATCCGGCGCAGCGGGCTTACTGGTCTCAAAAGCTCGGCGGAGAGCTCGCTCCGCTTCATCTGCATCCGACGCAGCTTTACGAATCGTTCGCCATGCTCGCAGTCTTCTTCTTCTTGCTCTGGCTTCACAGACACCGGCGTTTTAGCGGTCAAGTGATTCTTTTTTATGCGCTGCTCTATTCAATCATTCGCTTCGCGATCGAGTTTCTGCGCGACGATCCACGCGGCGATCTGTTCCGTCTGACAACGCTAACTGGCCTCTCAACCTCACAGATCATCAGTATCGTTGTCGGAACAGCAACGCTGGTGCTTTTGATTGTGCGCTGGCGAAAGCACAGTGGAGTTGTGAAGGCTAACGCGGCCATCGCTTCCAGTACAGCCCGCGCATAACACACAAGCTCAATCCAGAGCATGCCTCCCAGTCCCGTTGACGAAATATTTATAGAAGTCGGCCCAAGTAATTAGCAAGCTCCGTAGGAGCGGAATGTGGCGCTCGTCGAGCAGCGTTCTCAAAACATTCCCCTCCTACGGAGCGAAGAGCTATCGTCAATTCGAAACTTTGCTTTGCCTCATAAAGTACTTGACACCATTTCGGATTTTGCGTATTATCCCGCGCATGGGCTCGATCCACATGGTCATCCCACAAAAAGAAGAGCCGCCCGCGCTCCACGAACGGGCGATGGACAATCTCAAATACATTCGGGAGACAATGGAGCGCGCCACTGCCTTTACCGCCATTTCAGGCTGGGGGCAGGTTGCCATCGGCATTACCGCGTTGGCTGCTACTTTCATATCCGCTCAGCAAAAATCATTCAAAGGGTGGCTTGCGGTCTGGTTTGCTGAGGCGGTGATTGCTTTGCTCATTGCCGGTTGGTCGATGGATCGAAAGGCTCGTGCGGCAAAGATGCCTTTATTGTCCGGCCCGGGGCGCAAGGTCGCCTTTAGTTTATCGCCGCCTATTTTCGCCGGCGGAATCCTAACCGTAGTGCTTTATCGCGCGGGTTTGACCACTGCCATTCCCGGTCTTTGGTTGTTGCTTTATGGAACAGGTGTGATTACCGGCGGAATGTTTTCCGTAAGCGCTGTTCCAATCATGGGTCTCTGTTTCATGGTACTCGGGGCCGCGGCGTTTTTGACGCCGGCTGGTTTTGCCAACTGGTTCATGGCAGCAGGATTCGGCGGCTTACATATTATTTTTGGAGTAATTATCGCCAGGAGGTATGGTGGCTAGACAATCAGTACTAAAGCATTCAACTCAGAAAAAGCGTGGTGCAGCTACGGAATTGCAAGACGTTCGCAGCAGCGGCAAGGCTAAACATCCGGCACCCGGGCTTGACCGTCTAATTCATGAACGTATGCGTCTTGGCATTGTCAGCGCGCTTGCTGCAAATGAATCTTTGACGTTCAACGATCTTAAGAATTTGATGAACACCACGGATGGAAACCTCAGCGTGCACGCGCGCAAATTGGAAGATAGCGGGTATATCGCGTGTACCAAGTCGTTTGAGGGACGTCTCCCAAAAACGGAATACAAATTAACGGTCGCCGGCCGGCGCGCGCTTGAAAACTATCTGAGCCATATGGAGACGATCATTCACCAGATGCGCAACAGTTAGCACCGATAACTCTTTTTTTGCCCGCTGACTTTGTGTGGCAAAGCCCTTTGAAGCAATGGGGCGGGGACGATGGGAGAAACCGAAATGTATACATCACATACGAGAATCCTATCTTGAGATTCCAGACCTAAGGAGCAATTTTATGACCAAACGGATCATTGCCATCGCTTTGATTTTTATATGCACCTCCGTGGCCTGGGCCATTCTCGGCGGGACCATTTTTTCGCGTACGTATTCGCTGGACTCGATCGCTGAAAATCGCGTGGCGTCCACTTGGGGAACTCAGCAAAACCAGGCACCGCCGAGTGCCTCATTCAAGCAGATTGTTCCGCGAAAGGAGGAAAGCACCGAGAACGGTAAGAAGATAGTCAAAACCATTCAGGATGAGGTTACTACTACGCTGCCGCTTGAGAGTAGCGCGGTGGATGTCGCGCTTGATCTGGAACACCGCCAAAAGGGTCTACTCTGGTACAGCACATACAAGGTTGCCTTTGCCGGAACCTATGGTTTTCGCAACACCAGCGATAAAGAACAAGTTGTCAATTTCGTGCTCAACTTCCCCACGGCGAAGGCGATCTACGACGACCTCATTTTTACTGTTGATGGCGCGCCGGTGGTTATTAGCAATCAACAAAATGCGGCAATTGGTTCAGTCAAGGTTCCGGCGGGACAGGTGGCGCGACTGGCAGTTAGTTATCGGTCCCAGGGTCTCAACGAGTGGCGCTACAGTTTTGGCAGTAACGATGTGAGTCAGGTTCGCGACTTCTCACTGAAGATGAAGACCAACTTCAAGGACATTGATTTTCCCGACAACACCCTTTCGCCTTCTGAGAAACAGTCGACTGACAATGGTTGGGATCTGGCGTGGTCGTATAAGAACCTGGTGTCGGGATATCAGATCGCGATGGTGATGCCTGAGAAGCTTCAGCCCGGACCGCTGGCCGGGAGAATAAGTTTCTTTGCGCCGGTGTCGCTCTTCTTTTTCTTCTTTCTCATGTTGATTATCACGACGATGCGGCGGATTGAATTGCATCCGATGAACTATTTCTTTCTCGCAGCAGCGTTTTTCTCCTTTCATCTACTGCTCGCCTACCTTGTGGATCACGTCTCAATCCACGTAGCGTTCGCAATATCGGCGGCAGTTTCAGTTTTTCTTGTGGTCAGTTACCTGCGCCTTGTGGTGGGACTTCACTTTGCGAGTAGAGAGGCGGCGCTGGCGCAATTTGTTTATCTGGTTATGTTTTCGTACGCCTTTTTCCTCAATGGATTCACTGGCCTGGCAATCACGATCGGTTCTATTGTCACCCTGTTCGTGGCGATGCAGGTGACTGGGCGTATCCGCTGGGCTGACAAGTTTTCGCTGAAACCTGTAGACGAGCCCACCGCGGAACTGACCTGAGTGTTAACAAACATTCCTGCCGAACGTCTTATTAGGTAGAGCCGAAGAGCAGGAACCTGACGGTCGTTTTCGGCGTCTAACCAATCTCAATAAACTTTCTCCGTCAAACGGTCGTACAGGCTATGGCTTGTAGGATTCGCCCGGAATAACAATGAAAGCTTTTTTTTCCTTTTACGCTGACGCCTTAAAGATTGCCGTACAGTCGATCTTCGCTCACAAGTTGCGGGCTTTTTTGACGCTCATAGGCATTATTATCGGCGTGGCTTCGGTCGTCACGGTGGGAGCTTCAATCAGTGGCCTGAATACCTACGTGATCGACAAGGTGGCGAAAGTCCTCGGCAGTAATCATTTCATGATGGCGCGCATGGTTTCCAGTGGCCGCCTTTCGGATGAAGAGTTCGAACGCATGAACCGGCGCAACAAAAGGATCAATTGGGACGACTATGAATGGGTGCGCGATCATTGCGGCTCATGCACCGAGATTGGCGCTGCGGTGCAGGGTCAGGCCGATCTGAAACAAGAAGGCGTTGAATTTCCCGGTGCGTTGGTCTTTGGCGTGACAGCAAACATGGTAGACATCGAAGACAAAACAATCGCCGAAGGCAGGTTTATTTCAGCCGACGAAGTGCAGCGCTCCGCATTCATCGTAGTGCTGGGCGCCGATATCAAGGACAAGTTTTTCCCAAACACCGATGCGATTGGCAAGGTGCTTAAGGTTCGAGGGCTGCCCATGCGTGTCGTTGGCGTTGAGGAGAAACGAGGAGCCTTTTTCGGAGACTCGTTTGATCGGCACGTGTATATTCCGGTCACCACTCACCTGCAAATCTTCGGACGCAACGGCCTGCAGATTCACGGCAAAGGTCGCAATCGCGAAACGTTTCAGGCAACCATCGAAGACGCGCGCGTAGCAATGAGAAACAAACATCGACTGAACGGAAACGAAGAAGACGACTTCGGCCTGGTTAATGTTGAAGAGCTCAACAATCAAATCGATCAATTCACCGGCAGCATAGCGGCAGTTGTTGTTCCCATTACGCTAATCACACTTATTGTTGGTGGCATCGTGGTGATGAATATCATGCTGGTCAGTGTTACCGAGAGGACGTTTGAAGTTGGACTGCGAAAAGCTGTAGGTGCAACCAGAAGGCAGATTCTGCTGCAGTTTCTGATTGAGTCGGGGATTTTGTGCGCGCTGGGTGGAGTGCTTGGACTGCTGCTTTCGTGGGGAGTAACCGCATTGATTACCGCCCTGGCATCGATCACGATGACCATAACCCTTGGTTACATCCTGCTGGCACTGATTGTTTCCACAGCGATCGGAATGATCGCCGGAATCTATCCCGCATTTAAGGCGGCGCGACTCGATCCTATTCTGGCGCTTACGCAGGCAACTTAGAAAAACAGGACGAGCCGACAAATGACTCAAGGTGGGAAGCTCATTGTCGGGAACAGTGGTTTACCCCGGCTCGTTGAACGGGTCTCAAGTAGAGCGGAGGGCAAGCGACCCTTTCTAACCTCGAGATTCCGATCTTACAAGATTTCTTTTTTGGCCCCGTGTCAAAACGATAATGAAGCTCAAACTGCCAAGAAGTGTATTGCGCGAAACCCTCAGGATGGCGCTCGACAGCGTGCGGGCGCATAAGTTCAGAAGTTTCCTCACTGTTCTGGGTATCGTTATCGGGGTCATGACTGCGATCACGATCGCCTCCATACTCACGGGCTTACGGCAAAACATCGTCTCCATCATCGAAGAATACGGCACAAACAATATCTACGCTTTCCATCTTTCCACCGGTCCAAGAACTAGTGAAGATCGTTCCGAGCGAACCAGGAAGCCATTAACGGCAGCGGACGGGGAGGCAATTCAAGCACAAGCGAGCGCGGTCGAGGAAGTTGGGCTCAGGGCACCTAACATCGGCTATAGCGGCGGGCCGTTTGACGATAACATTTCCTACCAGGGCCACAACTATCGCTGGGGAGACACGCAGGGTGTTTCACCTAACTATGCAGGCATCACCAACATTGCGATTAAAGAAGGTCGGTTCATAAGCGAAAACGATGACCAGCAGCGCGCCAACGTGATGGTCATTGGCGTCAATGCTGCTGACGCTCTCTTTCCCGGACAGAATCAGCAAATCGCCGGAACACAGGTGCGCATGGGTGGGTACAACTTCGAAATTGTGGGCGTACTCGAGAAGAGAAAAGCGGGCTTCTTTGGTGAAAACGAAGAAGATAACGCCGTCTTCATACCGTTTCGCACCGCTCAGAAGATTGCGCCTGCGCGAGGTTATTTGCTGCTGGTAATCAAGGCACGCTCCGGGCAGACTACTGAAGCGCTGCAACAATCGGAAGATATTCTTCGCCGACGTCGAAATGTAAAGTTTGGCGATCCCAATAACTTTGATATCAAAACCGCCGATAAGTTTATCGAACAGTTTGACAGTATCACTGCCATGATCGGATTGATTGCCATCGCCATCTCCAGCCTCGGGCTCCTTGTGGGCGGTATCGGTGTAATGAATATTATGTTGGTGAGCGTGACGGAACGAACGAAGGAGATTGGGGTACGGAAAGCTCTTGGCGCGCGGCGCAAAGATATTGTGCGGCAGTTTCTGTTTGAAGCAATGACCCTAACTTTTCTGGGCGGCATTCTGGGCGTCGTGCTCGCCGTTGGCATCAGTAAGATAATTATGCTGCTCGTTCCAGCGTTGCCGGCTTCAATTCCCACCTGGGCGGTCATTTCCGGTCTCTCCGTATCTGTTGGTGTTGGACTATTGTTTGGTGTTTGGCCCGCTCGCAAAGCTTCTCGTCTCGACCCAATCGAGTGTCTGCGCTACGAATAAAGCACTCGTCGCTTCCGACCTCGTCTATAATGCGACCTCGAAGAATTGTTTGGAGGCGGCTCTGGTGCCGCTTCCAGACGGTTAGGGCAAGTAGCCAGGGAATCATTGATGTCAACCACCACGACCAGCCAACGTGACTTAGTCAAAGAATATCTGACTTACATTCAGGTTGAGAAAGGCCTCGCGCGTCACACGGTCGAGAGCTACCGAAGAGATTTGACGCGGTTGGACCGTTGGGCGAGCAAGAATGGCAAGCCGGTTGCCGAACTAATCCGACCCGATTTACGCAAATGGATCGCGCAGCTTTCGCGCGAGGGTCTGGCGCCTTCATCCGTAGCGCGAGCGGTAAGCGCCGCGCGTGGATTTTTTCGCTTCCTGATGCTCGATGGTCATATCAGGACTCACCCGGCGGAAGATCTCGACACGCCGCAAAAGTTTTCTTACCTGCCAAAGTTTCTCACCGAGGATGAGATTGATCGCTTGTTTGCAACACCTGACGTTTCAACGGAAGAGGGAATACGAGACCGCGCCATGCTCGAATTGATGTACGCGGCGGGCCTCCGGGTTTCAGAGTTGGTTTCTTTGAAACAGACGGAGTTGGATATTCATAGTGGCGTGGTGAACTGCCATGGCAAAGGCAGTAAAGAGCGGCGCGTGCCCGTCGGCAAAAGCGCGATTCACTGGTTGCAACAATATTCATCAATCAAAGCCCAATATGGGAAATCGCCTTACCCGCATCTTTTCCTGAGCCGCGGCAAACCGCTGTCGCGGCAATTGGCGTGGACAATGATAACAACTTACGCCGCGAAGATTGGCCTCGAGAATGTTTCACCGCACACTTTGCGCCATAGTTTTGCTACTCATCTGCTGCAACACGGCGCCGACTCACGCTCCGTCCAGGCCCTGCTAGGTCACAGCGACATTTCTACAACTCAAATCTACACGCACATGACTGACCGTCACCTGCGCGCGGCTTACGATAATCATCATCCTCGGGCACGAGCTGCTGCCGACACGGTCAAGCCGAAGACTGCTTAGTATTTTTGGAGAACCAAAGACGCTCTGATGTTTCTCTGCCGCAAGCCTTCGGAAGAATTTGTCAGGCAGTTTATCGCTTCTCAAAAAGATCTTGCCTTCTCCTATTCAGCAGTCGGAGCTACGCAAGGCCAACCTCCAGCCGGTTATGCCGTCGACCATAATCGGATAAAGCTTGGCCACGGACACGAGACTTACCAGCGTGCCATATCGGCTCTGCGAAGTTGGCAACAATTTGATTTGGGTTGGGTGACGCTTGTCCCGCCGGGCCAGCCTTTGAAGGTCGGGACAACTGTGGCCGTACAAGCTAAGACTTTCGGCTTTTGGTCTTTGAATGCCGCCCAGGTTGTCTACGTGATTGATGAGGAGGATTCTGAAAAAGCGAGGTTCGGCTTTGCTTATGGAACCCTACCTGATCATGTTGAGCGTGGTGAAGAGAGATTTACGGTTGAATGGCGCAAGGATGACGACGATACCGTCTGGTATGACATCTACGCCTTTTCACGTCCCAAACAGGCGCTGGTTAGACTCGGCTTTCCGATAGCCCGAATGTTGCAGAAACGATTCGTCAGGGAGTCGCTGGCCGTGATGAGGAAGCTCGGTCGACTAACTGGCCGCAGATGAACGCGGATCACACGAATCTGACAAACGTTCCCAACCTCCCTTATTAATTTCCCATCTGATCCGCGTTCATCTGCGCAAATCCACGGCAGCTAACATTATTTTCTGGCCAGCACAACGGACGCTTGTTCCGCCGCGCGAATTCGCTCGAAGAACGTTCGTACCGTTTGATACTCAGTGGCCGGGATGGTACCGGCCCTTTGGGCCAAGGTGCGCGTGAAAACAAGCTCGCCATTTTTAACCACGTAAGTCGTGTTGTAAGAACCGAAGGAAGCGTCAAGCTTCAAAGCATCAGGAAGCTCATCTACCTCAAAACCCGAGGGAAGTTTGACGCGAACAGGTTCGCTAAACGAGCGAGATTCGAGCACAAATTGGGTGTTTGCGAATGGGTTCCGATTCTCTACCTCGTTCGGTAAAAACCTTGATTCGTATGTAGTGACGCAGCACTGTGCGCGGCCCTCCGCCCTCGACATCATCGCTAAGACGAACTTCCCAAAACAGTGCTTCCGCATCAGCATCCTTTTCAACCACCGGCGCCTTGAGCGCCAGGTCAGCGGGATCCACCGGGCGCCAATCGTCGCCTGCGAAAACAGCAGCCGGCCACCCGAAACCAAGACAAAGCAGGAGAACAGGGAGTAGGGGATGACATATTGATTTCATAATTTGAACCTTCGGGCTAGGATTGCGGTGAATTCTGGGGCAGAACTCGCTTCGACGGACACTCGTGAGCCTTACTTGTGAACAACGTCGCTCGTGGAATTACCTTTGAGGCACTTCGGACGGCATTCTAACGAAGACAAAGCAGTGGCGCAAGCCACTTTGGAGTAAACCAAAGCTCTGCAAGATCTCTTGTATAGGGTGACGATTAGGCGATAGAGAGAGCGAAGTTCCTCACGAGGGCCCGGGCGGCCAGAACGGGAGTCCCTATGCTATAATCTGCTCGATTTGTTGAACATTTTAGAACATTTTCCACCATTACGACCTGCACGCCAGCCAACTCAGGAGGACAGAAATCGTGGCCACCGAACTGAAACGAGCAACGACAACGCTTGACCGGATTGAAGAGCTGCTGGGCAACAATGCCCGGACGCTGCTCGATCATAAGTCGGAAGCGATCTCGAAAGATCAGCTTAATCTGCCGGGTCCGGATTTTATTGATCGCGTTTGGAGTTATTCCGATCGCGCGCCGGCCGTTTTGCGTTCCCTGCAAGCGCTTTTCGATAACGGCCGACTCGCCGGCACCGGATATCTTTCAATTCTGCCGGTGGACCAGGGCATTGAGCATTCGGCCGGTGCATCGTTTGCACCGAACCCGCAATACTTCGATCCGGAAAACATTGTGAAGCTGGCGATCGAAGGTGGCTGCAATGCCGTCGCTTCGACGTTTGGGGTGCTCGGCGTTGTGGCACGCAAGTATGCGCATAAGATTCCCTTCATAGTGAAGATTAACCATAACGAGCTGCTGACGCTCCCGAATAAGTTTGACCAGGTTTTGTTTGGCACTGTAAAGGAAGCTCGCAATCTTGGCGCAGTGGCAGTGGGCGCCACTATCTACTTCGGCTCCGACGAATCGACGCGCCAGATCACCGAAATCAGCGACGCCTTCGCCCAGGCTCATGAACTCGGAATGGCCTGCATCCTCTGGTGCTATTTACGCAATCCAAAATTCAAAACGGCCGAAGGCGATATGCACGCGTCAGCAGATCTGACCGGGCAGGCAAATCATCTGGGTGTGACGATTCAGGCAGACATAATCAAGCAAAAACTTCCCGAAAGAAATGGCGGATATCTGGCAGTGGAAAAGGAACTCGGCAAGTCGTATGGCAAAACGAGCAAACTGGTTTATGAGAAACTGACTACCGACAATCCGATCGATCTGGTCCGTTATCAAGTGGCCAATTGCTACATGGGCCGCTGTGGTTTGATCAATTCCGGCGGCGAATCGAAAGGCGCGAGCGACTTGGCAGAAGCGGTGCGCACGGCGGTGATTAATAAGCGCGGTGGCGGCACCGGCCTTATCTCTGGTCGCAAAGCTTTCCAACGCCCGATGAGCGAAGGCGTCGAGTTGCTCAACGCAATTCAGGACGTGTATCTCACTCCGGAAATCACGATAGCCTAATCAGCGTGTAAACTAGATCTAAGGTAGGGCGGACCGTTGAGTGTCCGCCCCTTTTACTGTTCACGAACCTACGGAGCGAATAGGTGCATAATGCGCCATACCAAAAGCGGGATCAGTAGCGACCGGGTGTAACTTCAACGCTGATACCGTTGGCGCAAGCTTTCCGCCCGCCATTGTTTGTAATCTGCCTGATATTACCCAGCTTTTCGAAAATCTATGGAGTTCGCAGCCAATCTTGTTATCATGCGGCTCTCGTATATGCAGTTGAGCCGGAATACCGCTCCCGAGTGCGACCCGAATCAGCACAAATTTCTGACGTTGAACTCCTCCATGCCATCGCGCGCGGCGATGAAGTGGCGTTAGCGCGCCTTTATGATGCGTATCGAGTAATCCTATTTGGCTTGCTCGTCCGTATATTGAATAGCCGTGAAGAGGCCGAGGACATATTGCAGGATGTATTCATTCAGGTTTGGCGGCAAGCGAAAGACTTTGACGAACGACGTGGCCGGCCGTTTACGTGGCTGGTCACCCTGGCTCGCAGCCGGGCCATTGATCGCCTGCGAATGCTGGGCGCGCGCCAACGTCTGACAATGGGCGCGGCTCAGGAGCAGGAACATAACGAAAGCATCTCGGACCCGCTCACGGATACCGTCAATTCGGAGCAAAAAGCGATTGTCCGACGGGCCCTCGCCACTCTGCCCGAAGAGCAAAGACATACGCTGTTGCTCGCATATTTTGAAGGGTTAACGCAATCAGAAATAGCTTCCCGGATCGGCGCTCCGCTGGGAACGGTCAAAACTCGAATGCGTTCCGGGATGATCAAATTGCGCGCACTGCTGAAATCGCAATTGGAAAACTTCGGTTAGCTTAGTGGAACCATGACGCACGAAGATTACAAGGAGTTGCTGGTTGCGCAGGCATTGACTGCACTGGATGTAGAAGACGCTCGCGCTCTAACTACTCATCTTGAAAGCTGTGCGGACTGCCGCTCGGAAATCGGCGAGTGGGAGGAGACTGCCGCGGTCCTGGCCTTCGATGCCGAACAACGCGAGCCGTCAGCGCACTTACGCCAGCGGATACTCGAGAGCGCGCGCACAGACAGGCGCAATGGACAGTTGATTAATGGTCGCCTTGGAGCAGTTACTGAACCGAGGCCCGGCGATTCCAGGGTATTGGAGTTTGAAAGACCGCAACGGAACGTCTGGACTACGCTTGGATCTTTCGGTGCAATTGCGGCTGTGCTCGTCTTCGCCGCTTTGATAATCTCGCTGGCCGTGCTTTGGCAACAAAATCGTGCCACCCAAAGAGAGTTGGCGCGGTTGGCCAACGAGACACAACGGGCAAAAGCGCAACTCGATCACGAACGCTCGGTGGTTCAGTTGTTAACTTCTCCCGACGCGCACATGGCGAAACTGGCCGGCACCAACGTCGCCCCCGGCGCACATGCAATGCTTGCTTACGACAAAGACGGACGCGCGATGTTGATGGCCAAAGGTCTCCCGCCAGCGCCTAACGGGATGGCGTATCAACTTTGGTATATCAAGGACAACAAGAAAATGCCGGGCAAGGTGTTCAAACCGGACGAAGCGGGAAATGGAATCCTGGAGGATCAAATTCCCACCATAGCGCGCGAGGCCGCAGTCTTCGCCATTACACTCGAGCCGGAAAATGGTGTACAAGCGCCAACTGGCTCAATCTATCTGTTAAGCGCGTCGTAACCTTTCGGTGTAACAAGCCCACTTTCCATTGTCGTTAATTCAGTGTGGTTCGACCATATCTCATTCACGCCGCGGCTTTAGCCCGGCGCCAATGCTGCCACCATTGTTCGAAACCGTTTCAACGGTTTAGGTCTCTCTAATTTTGAATCCGGCGTGATTGGTAAACCGTTAAAACGGTTCAATAGAACCAAGGCTGCCAGCGTCACCGGGCTGAGGCCCGGTGTGAATGAGATTCGCATAACGTACATCGCCAAAGAGCGTCTTCACGTCCAAAAGGACAACGCCGTCACAAATATTCAAAATCTCCGTACCCTTCTTTTCAGCCCGCATGACCTGGTCGTGATAAACCTGCTAAACTACTTTGGCAAACAAACAGACGGGGTTTCAGGTTTATGGCAAAGAAGAAAGAAGAACCCAGGGTAGATAATGTCATCTCCGATGAAACCGGGGCGTTTGATCTTCGCTTCATCCTCTGGCGACACTTCTGTCAGCAAAACGACATCCCCGTGGCGACCTTGCCAAGTCAACTTGATGGCGAGCAAAAAGAGAAGTGGGAAGCACTCAAAGCGAGTCGTCTCCGCAGACCTAAATAGCAAAAATCTAATCCGCAGATTACGCAGATTTTTAATAAGAGTAGGGGCACTCCAATCCTGACCGTTGTCCTAACGTGCCTTCTGCTTACTCTGTGTGATCAGCCTAATCTGCGGACGTAAACTCCTAAAACCTTCCAGCTCCGAGTTTGTACACTCCCGTGAGAAAGGGATTGGTCATTCTTTCCTGCCCGATCGTCGTCACTGGCCCGTGCCCGGAGTAAACTTCCACGTCATCTCCAAGCGGTAACAGTTTGTTCACAATAGAATCCAGCAGTTGCTCAGTTGAACCGCCCGGCAAGTCAGTTCTGCCGACTGAACCGGCAAAAAGCACGTCGCCAACAAAAATCTTTCGTTCCTTTGGTGCGAACAAAACGACGTGACCAGGCGTGTGACCCGGGCAATGGATCACCTTGAATTCAAGCTCGCCGACCTCGTATGTCTGCCCGTCTTCCCAATAGCCATCGACGCGGGGCGGCCTTTCGAAATCAAGTCCGAAGGCGGTCCACTGACCGCGAGGAATACCGATCCAGGCAGCCTGCTCGGGCAGCGCGTCGTAGATAAACTCATCGGCCTTATGAAGCATGATTGCAGCCGCGGGTTTGAGCTTCTTGAGCGCTGCCACGCCGCCAATGTGATCCAGGTGCGCATGGGTCACGGCGATGGCCTGCAACTCAAAATGGTGTTTGTCGATGGCCTCGACTATCGCTTTGGAATCGTCACCGGGATCAATGCAGATGGCGCGCTTCGTTTTTCCGCAGCCCACGATGCGCGTGTGTTGTTGAAAAGCCGTGACGGTGATTTCTTCGATGATCATAAGTGTGCCCAGAAGTCAGAGCTCAGAGGTCAGAGGCCAGGGGTCAGTAGTAGAAACCTGACAACGAACGACTGATACTTGACATCCAAGGAGTATAATTCTCAAAGAACAATTCTGCTATTGAACGAGGTTTTTAGAATTAGTTATGCCCATTAGCACGCGATCAGCTCCGTTGGCTGAAGTACTCGACTCGCTGACGATGGAGGGCGCGCCGGAACTGACCGAGCACCTGCCGGGCGGCGGGCTGAAATGTTACGCCTGCGGCCATCGCTGCCTTATCAAGGATGGCAAACGCGGCATCTGCAAAGTACGTTTTAATGAGGGCGGACATTTGCGCGTGCCTGCGAATTATGTGGCCGCGCTCGCCTGCGATCCAACGGAGAAGAAGCCCTTCTTTCACGTTCTTCCAGGCTCAGACACACTAACTTTCGGCATGCTCGGCTGCGATCTTCACTGCGCCTATTGTCAAAACTGGTTAACTTCCCAGGCGCTGCGGGATGACGCGGCAGGTATTCAGCCGCAGCAAGTAACACCTGAGCGGCTCGTCGCAATGGCGAGAGCTTACGGCGCCTCGATGGTCGGCAGCAGTTATAACGAACCGTTGATTACGGCAGAGTGGGCCGTGGATGTTTTCAAGCAGGCGCGCCCTGAAGGCTTCCGCACCGCGTTCATCTCAAATGGCAATGCGACAGCGCAAGTGCTCGACTACCTTCGCCCCTGGACTGACTGTTACAAGATTGATTTGAAATCGATGGGTGACAAAAACTACCGTCAACTTGGGGGCGTCGTTGATAACATTCTCGACACGGTAAAGATGGTTCATGACCGTGGTTTCTGGGAAGAGATTGTGACGCTGGTGATTCCTGGATTCAACGATTCAGAAGACGAACTCAAGCGCGCGGCAGATTTTATCGCCTCAGTCTCGCCTGACATTCCCTGGCATGTGACGGCCTTTCATCAGGACTACCACATGACAGACAATGCAAACACTACCGCCGCGCAATTGATGCGCGCTTGCGAGATTGGGCGAGACGCCGGGCTGCGTTACCTCTATGCCGGCAATCTTCCGGGCAAGGTTGGCCGCTGGGAAAACACTTACTGCCCTGGTTGCGATGAACTTCTGGTCGAGCGTTACGGTTATGTGATTCGCCAGATGAAAGTCACGCCGCAGGGACAATGCCCATCATGCGCGACCAGCATTCCGGGAATCTGGGCCTAAGCCATCGCACTCCGCGACTCTCACCGAAAGCGAGGTCCAGGGCCACACAAAATCAGAACCGGCAGCAATAGTAGACTGTGTGAAAACTCTGCGACAGTTTGGCGATGGGTTTTCGACGGGTAGCGTCGGTATGAATTTAGCCCGGCGTTTCAACGCCGGGTATGGGTTTGACAGGATGTTCGCGTCGCGCTAGCGACGCTTGAAATGTGCGACTATCAGAAGTCGCTGACGCGACGAGGGCGAACGGTTACGCTGACCCGGCGTTGAAACGCCGGGCTAAATTCATACCGACGCTACGCGTCGAAGAAGTGAGCAGTGGTTACTTTGGACTTTCCACACAGTCTCAATAGCGGCCGGGTGCTCGGTTGACTACGTGCCTGGGTACTCTTTTCCTGAAGCAAATTACTTAGCAACCAAGTATGTGAAAGAGAAAGGGCAGAGGTTTCCCACCGCTGCCCTTAGCTTTTGTTTGTCGCCGATTGTCTTACAGCTTTTTCATGGAGTCTTGGTCGCCGGCGAAGCCGCCTTCCTGGGCGCAGGCGAGGCAGCCGGTTTGGTTTCGGTCATGGCTCCAGGTTTCATAACCGCAGTGCCGCCATGATGGAAAACCGCTAACCATTTTCCTGCGCGATTTGACCAAATCGTTGCATGACGCTCTCCATTTGGAGCAAACCCCGGATCTTTGACCATATAGACCACGAGTGAAGCGTCGTCATCAAGCTTAACCGTTTCAAAGTCACTCAAGACTGATTTCGAGAAATCAAACTGACGGGCGCTTTTGACGCTTCCCACTTTGTCAAAGACCCCGTCTGGTTCAACTTCGATAGAGTCGCTAGCCAGCGCAGCCGCAAACGCATCGTAGTTTTTGTTCTTTAAGACGTCCCAGATCATTTTTTCGTTAGCAACTGGATCCGAGCCTGGCGCTACCGTTGCCGCAGTAGCCGACGGTGATGCTCCAGCCTTGGCAGCCGGAGGCGGCGGCATCGGCGGCTTCACCTGACACTCCTGGTGATATATAGCGAGCCACTTGCCACCACGGTTTACCCAGGCGGAGCTGTTCCTGTCAGACTCGGCCGGAAAGTCCTTACCCTTCGCCTTTCCTTTCACGTTCGCCGTGTACGTTATGACGTATGCATCCTTGTCTATCGACAGGAACTTCCAATCTGAGAAAGTGACTTCGGTGGGCTCAAAGTCTTTTATCCCAGCGAGTGATCCCGTCTTGTCGTTGACGGCCTCTCCCGTTACTTCCAACTGATCATCAGCCAACATGTTGCCAAAGGCTTCATAATCCTTGTTCTTGATGGTGTCCCAAATAGCTTTCTCCTTGGCGATGGCGTTGGCTTCAGTCATGGCAACGGCGGCCGGTTCCGTCGCCACATTTGCATTCGTCGATGGCGCATTCGTTGGTGGCGCCGCACAGGCGACAGCCACAATTAACATAGACACGATTACCAGTATCTTCTTCATAGTCTGACTCCTGACTTTATTTGGCAGAGCGTGTGCGTTCTATGCCAAAAGGAATGATTAGTCAAGGAAGGCCGGACGCGGCGGCCAGAAAAACTCCTTGCCCAAGCAATGATGCGCCTGAGCGTTGTGATGGACAAACAACAAGTTTGCGGTCCATCACAAGCACAACGCATTCGAAAAAATACCCTGCTGAGTCGACTCTAAGGCGTCGGTTTCACAGCCGGTGAGACTGTCACTCTCGGCGACGCAACCCTTGTTGGCGGCGAGGGCCTGGTCGCCGGCGATGCCGTCATTTCCGGCGAAGGCTTCCTAGCTGGTGAAGCCGCCGTCGCAGGCGAAGGCTTGGCCGTGGGCGAGGCACTCGCGCCAGGTTCTCTAATTGGAGTGGACGCGCCGGCAACAAGTTTCCATTCACCGTTGCGCCGGGCAAAAGTATCGACAAAGCGATACTGGCCGCTGATATCGATCGACTTGCCATCCGGCATTTTATATTTACCATTCTTCACCACGCTGCGACCGCGGACCACCGCTGCATCCTTGCTGAGCACAGTCACTTTGAGGTCCAATACTTCCCACAAGTCAGCGCTTAACGCTCCTCGTTCCATGTCTTGTACATCGGTAGCTTTATCGCCCACAGTGCCATCGGGATAAACGAAAACAGCATCATCCGCCTCCACACGTTTCACCGCTTCGACGTCCTTGTCCTTGATTGCGCGCGGCCAGTCGTTTTCAATTCGCAGTAACTCAGTTTCGATTGCCGCCGTGTCGACAGTTTCCGCCGTCGGACTGGCCGCCGGAGCCATAGTGTTCGCATTTTCCGCAGCCCTCCGGCAACCATCCAAAAGCGCCAAAGAAAAAATTAACGACAGCACGACCAAAACGTCATTTCGCTTCATTGATCCACTCCTTTGCCTGTGAAACCAAATCAGATTGTTTGTTAAAACGAGCATCCTGCTTCTATGCCAAATTGTCAGCGGAGTCAATAGTTGATTCACGGCCGGCCGCCGTCCAGAAGTGCGCCGAGATTTGAAACTTTTCCCAATCGGAACACAGTCTGACAGGCATTGACATCAGGATTTGTTGGCGATATTGTCCGCATCAGTTGAACTAAATACTGGCCATGGCGCGGGACCCGGCACGTGGTCTTTCGTATCCTGCGAAACGCGCCGGCATTGCCTGGCCGCAATTTCTTCTTAGGAGAAATTCCATGACTTCACTAACCAAAAAACTATTTAAATCTCCGGCATATTGCTGCATTTTCACGCTGATCATCGCGTCGGCGAGCTTGCTGATTGCCTTCAGCTGTGCAAACGCGCAGATGTCCAAAAGAAGCGGGGCCCACGCAGCCGACCTGGAGGAATCAGCTTTATTCCACGATTATCGTGGCGTGCAGCTCGGCATGACCTCTGAGGAGGTGCGGAAGAAACTTGGCGATCCCAAAGACAAAGGTGACGAACAAGACTTCTTCATCTTTAGCGACAACGAAACTGCACAGGTTGTTTACGACAAGGATCGCAAGGTGATCACTATTTCTGCTGATTTCCTGACTGCCAGCGCCGCCGTGCCAACTGCAAAGCAGGTGTTCGGATCTGAGGTTGAAGCCAAGGCGGACGGCTCCGTCTATAGAATGATCCGCTTTCCGAAGGCCGGTTACTGGCTTTCCTATAATCGAACTGGCGGAACTTCACCTTTAACCACCGTAACGCTGCAGAAAATTCAGTAAGGACTGTCCGCTTCTTCTCACACGCGAAGCTCCGGCTGCATAAGTCTGTTTGTGTTCGTTGCGAGAATCTTTGGTGCTTTGCGTTTCAATGGTTTCGGTAAGTCCAACCGCAAAGAGCGCGAAGGATTCGCATAAGATCCACAACGTTCAAACCCGCGTCTCCGCTAGACGACTTCACAACGTCGCACGTATGCTACGGCTTGATGCAGACCAGTATTACATCCAGATCTCAAGCCGAAGCTGAGAATTCGCCTTTCCGCGACTTTTCTGGCCGAATAAAGGCAAGGGCTTTTACCGAAGGCTTTGAAAAAGTTGGCATTGTTCCTGCCCAGGCCCTCGATGACGAGCATAATCAATTAGTGCAATGGCTCAGGCGCGGCTACCACGGCGAGATGGCCTGGATGGCGCGCAATCCCGAACTGCGTACAGACCCACGCAAACTTTTTCCGGCGGCGCGCTCAGTGGTCGTGGTAGCAAAGAACTATTACACGCAAACAGAGCACACCAACGATCCGGAGACGGGAAAAGTGTCGCGCTATGCCTGGGGTGATGATTACCATGAAGTCGTCGCGGGGAAACTCCGTTCGCTGCTCGCTGGAATCAAAGAAGAGGTTTCAGGGATCGAAGGAAAAATCTGCGTTGATATTCAACCGATGATGGATAAGGCGTGGGCCGCGCACGCCGGGCTCGGCTGGATTGGAAAACATACTAACCTGATTACAACTGAATACGGGTCGTGGGTTTTTATTGGCGAGTTGCTGCTGAATATCGATCTTGAGTATGACAACGAAATCGTCGCCGACCATTGCGGCAGTTGCACTCTCTGCATTGACGCCTGCCCAACCAGCGCTATCGTCGAGCCTTACGTGCTTGATTCAAATTTGTGCATCTCTCACGCGACGATTGAATCGCGAGCGCCCGACTTAAGCGAAGATCTGGTGTCGAAACTCGAAGGTTGGTTATATGGCTGCGACATCTGTCAGGACGTTTGTCCCTGGAATCGTTTTGAGCAGATCACAGACGAGTCTCGCTTTCAGCCGCGCGAGGGAAACGTGAATGCTGATCTCTCCGAAATCGCTGCACTGACACCCGAGAATTATGCCGAACGCTTCCGTGGAAGCGCGATGAGGCGCGCGAAACTCTCCGGCTTGCAGCGCAATGCGCGCGCGCTTTTGGAAAACGTACTCCTTCGGCAAAATTCAAGTTCGAGCGTTGAATGTTAAGCCGACAGCGGTGGCAAGCCCGCCTTCCTAACCATGGGCTAATCAGAATTAAAGTTGCAGTTCTGGATTGAAAGGCTTTCAAGGAGGAGGCGGCCGATCTAGTTTGGAAGTCTCCAGGGTGGGAAGGTGGGCTCGCCGCCTCTCTTTTGTTGCGTTGTAACCGCTCTCCACTTGGTTTATCGTCGCGCATAATCTAAACGATCAACTTTCGTCGAGGCCCAACAAATGAAACTTCTGACCCTCTATTTGACTGCCAGTGTACTTATGGTTGTTTCCTTCAATTCAATATCTGCGCAGGATCCGAAGACCCCGGCGGATCTTCAACGCCTGGCCGCAGACTATTACAACTGGCGCAATCAGAATTATCCGGTCGCCTCCAGCGATGCGGGGCTGCATACGTGGGACAACAAACTGACCGACTATTCGCTGTCCGCCGTGCTCATGCGACGTCTGCAGGTTAAGGAGACTCTCGCCAAGCTGCGCGCCATGCCGACTGCTAACTGGAGCAAAGACGATCGCATTGACTGGCTATTATTTCGTTCTCAGCTTGACGGTATAGATTTTTTTAATCGAGTGATCGACTTTGAGGAGACCGATCCACAGACCTATGTCAGTGAATGCAGCAACGGCATCTTCTCGCTTTTGAAGAAAGAATACGATACGCCGCGCAACCGCGCGCTCGCGGCAACTGCACGGCTCAAACAGATGCCTTTCTTAATGGAACAAGGCAAGGGGAATCTGACGAAGCCGGTGCGCCTCTATGCCCAACTCGCGATTGACTCCGCCCGATCAATAGATAGTCTCTTTACCGACAGCCTCATGACCCTCGCCAAAGATCTTTCGCCGGCCGAGAGAAATGACTTAGTGAAGTCGCGCGATGCGGCACTGGTTTCGATTCACGGCTTTGCCGACTGGCTGGAGAAACGTCTGCCGGGAATGGTGCCCTTTAAACCTATGGGCGAGGAAAACTATAACTATCTTTTGAAGAACATTTACCTGCTGCCGCTCGATGCGAAGCAGGTAGACATGTTGGGACAGTTGGAATTGGCACGCTATCGCGCGCTCGAGTCTTGGTTGCCCGATCCTTCGCTGGCTGATCCCAATCCGGCGCGCAGTGCTAATGTGCCGAAAGATCAGGAAGCGTTTTTGAAAGCCTACGAAAGCCGTGAGACCGAAATGGTCAATTTCCTGAACACCAATCACCTCGTCACACTGCCCCCTTACCTGGGCCGGTTTGAGATTCGTCAACTGCCCGAAGCGTTCAAGCCAACCAGTCCAGGCGGTTTCATGAATGCGCCCGGCGTTTACGACAAAGACGCAAGCGGGTTCTATTTCATTCCGACCTACAATCCGCAGTCTAAAAACTTTTACATTCGTGCGGCGATTGAAGACCCGAGGCCGATCCTGGGCCATGAGGGAATACCTGGCCACTTCCTGCAAATCTCAGTCGCGAATCACCTGCCCGCTGAGATTCGCCGCCAGCATAGTGACGGCGTGTTCATCGAGGGCTGGGCGCTCTATGGCGAAGAGATGTTAATGCGTACTGGTCTTTATCCAATCAACTCGCCCGGACAGGCACAGATACTCCGTCTTTCTCGTTATCGCGCGGCGCGTATCGGCGTGGACGTGAAGCTGCACACCGGTCAATGGAGTTTCGATCAGGCCGTGAATTATTTTATGGAAGCAGGTGGACTCGATCGCGAGTCGGCTACAGGCGAAGCCGCAGGCGCGGCGGCAAATCCCACACAGAAGATCACCTACATGGTTGGAAAATGGCAGATCATGCGGTTACTTGGAAAATACCGTGATAAGCAAGGCGCAAAATTTCGTTTGGGCCAATTTCACGACGATCTGATCAAGAATGGCAGTCTGCCACTGTCGATAGTTGAATGGATCCTGTTGGACGATTCATCGTCGCTGGATCAGGCGCTGAAATGAAGCGTTGCGTTTTACGCGAAGCTCTTCGCGCTGTTAGGCACGAAATGTTTCTAGCTGCCGTGCCCCCTCTTAAACCCAGGTTTGTGGGCCGCGCTTGCTATAAACATCGCGCTCCTTCCAAGCTAAAGGCCGAAGAGAATCAACCTCCATGCAGTTCGAATATTTAGTCTCCCAAATCCAGTATAGTCGAGTGACCTTCGCTAATAGTGAATGGCAGGGCAGCGTTGCGTTGAGCGCCGGCGATTCTCAAGCGGCCCTGGATTCGTGTCCACAGGTTTGGGACTATCTGAACCAGGCCGGACGTAGCGGTTGGCAATTAATCACGGTGACACACGGAACCATCACAAAAGACGGCGAGACTTCGCAAATCTCTTATCAACTCTTCTTCAAACGGGAGCGCATGTCAGACAATTCCTTCTGAACCTTCGTCTACTGCAATAACGATGGCGTCGGATAAATTATTTTCGGCACGGTTCAAAAGGAACGCCCAGAAATTCCGAAACCCAGCAAATCGTTTCTTCCGGCCGTTCCTCTTGCGGCACGTGACCGCAATTGTTAATAAGCTCCAATCTCGATCCGGGAATTGCCTTGTGCAGCATCTTGCCAAGCTTCAGTGGAAGGACCTTATCGTCCAGCCCCCACAAGATGAGAGTCGGAACATTAATGCTGGGATACTGCGCAATAATCTCTTTGAGATTCCTGGGGATGGCTTGCCGGGCCGTCTGTAGTAGCGCGTAACGTCCACCGGGCGAACCTATTGGACGCGCGTAGGCATCGATTTGCTCTTTAGTTATCTTGTGATCGTCGAAATACGAAAGTCGAAGTACCGTATCGGCCTGCTCCCTGGGGGACAGAATGTGAACGGCCAGCCAGCCGATAAGCGGAGTTCTTAGGATCTTCAGGAATGTAGGAAGGTCCTTATCATAGCCGCCCGAATCGATAAGGATTAGTTTTGATAAGCGATTGGGAGTCTCTTTGCAGAGCCGGATAGCCAGATACAACGAAACAGCTCCGCCGTACGAATTCCCCATCAGGGTGAGATTTTTCAGATCGTACTCCTGAATGAATTCGTAGATAAGGTCTGCCTGATCGATGATCGAATACTTCTTGTCGTGGGGCTTCGGTGAATCTCCAGCTCCCTTGAAGTCGATCAGGATCAGTTTGTTATTCTTAAATCTTTTGTTTCCGACGAAGTGGCGCCAGGTGTATATGCTTCCCCCCAGGCCGTGCAAAGCCAGAATCGGATCGCCGCTTCCATACATCAAGCAGTAAAGCCCCGTCCTGGAAGGGCAAGGGACTCCGACCTCTCCGCTGGTTGTTGTTTTCGATTGCGCGAAGCCGGTCGCGCAGAGCATCACGCCCAACGCCGCCAGCCAGAAAAGCCTCGGAAAATTTCGCCGAATTTGTTTCAAGTGAATCTATCTTCCCCGTGAGTTGATCGGTGGCCCAGCCTGAGGTTCACCCTTCCGATAGGCTTCCATATGATAGTCCGAAACCACTGCCACGTCATTCGTCTTACTAATCGGAGAGAATGCTTAGGAGAGCCGGGGTTCTAGAAATCGACAGGCCGAGTATCCGATCGACAAAAATGTTTCTCGACCGCGGTTGCCGCGCGCGCCGGATTTTGCTCCAAACATACTTTCACTGGGTCAGGCGCTATTCATCTTCACTCGATGAGGCAATTCGTCAATCGTGAGAATCCCGCCTTCACTTGATCACGACAATCCGAGCACACCTCCCGGACGACCTAAAAGATCCAATTCGCGGTGGCCTGGCATCTCGTCCTCCTTCACGTCTTGTGAGACCTCGGTGCGCACATCGGCTGAGACAGCTTCAGCTCCAGTTTTCTGATCCAGAGAAACAAGCCGCGCGTGTATGTTGAAGAGCACCACCCAGATTTCGCAGAAAACTCGCCACACAAGATTGCCGACGAGCAGAATTCCTACACCGCTGGCCACGTAATACCAACCAAGCTCTCTTGGAATGCTGGCTTCATACAGGCGCATGGCGGCCCAACCCGCCAAACCAATGCCGCCGGCCGTCAGGGCCAGGAAGCCGAGAAAGTAGACGGCTTTGACGAAAGAACTAGTGATGTATTTTTCAAACGAGAAATAACCTGGCATCAGACAATCCTCCTCAGAATCTGTGACTAAACCAATTTCTTTTGTTGAAGTGAGAAGCATTTAACCAGAATCGCGTCTGGTCTTGTCTGTAGGTTTTCCACTATTTCGATTCTAAATTTCACCCACTTTTGGCACGGTCTTTATGAATGGTCACGGCTTTTTCCCATTGCCTCCCAAAAGCTAATTTACAGAACCGAGCGCGGTAGCGCCGGATGCTAAAGTCTACGTTGGCCATAAGCTGGGCAATAGTCTTAATACTCAGCTTAACTCTAGCATCCGGCGCTACCGCGCTCGGTTCTGTAATGGTTCTGCATAGTTCCCGAAGTTGACACAGTCGCGCGACCTGCAGCCAACAGTCTGTAAAGTTCGAACCCTCGTGCCGATTCCAAACTGAACCAGTACCTGGCAGTCAGAACTGACCGAAAGTCGAAAGTAAAAAACAAGTAAGCCAGTAGATAAGTAATTGAGAGAGTGAGTTATTAGGGCGCCAGGGGGAGAGGAAAACGGGAGCGCTAAGATTCGCAAAAAAAGTGGTCTAAAAGAAAGTCCTCCTC
>WNGE01004986.1_pt1 | contig 28976 bp, 27 predicted proteins | sample 5400651 | NCBI WGS metagenome assembly WNGE01 (sample SAMN13153370, study PRJNA577476) | soil metagenome | isolation source: 60 cm soil or saprolite under grassland replicate 2 | place: USA:California | collected 2016-06-15
GCACCATGTCCGGAAAAAGCTCGAGCGGCGGTTCGATGCTGGTTTGTCCGCGAAACCCGAACACCGCGATGATTGCGATTGTGCATAGGAGAAAAATTACAAAAAATCCGCGCAACATCTTTAGTCCTCGTGAACGATGCTGATGTGTTCTCCGCCGCTTTGTTCGAGCAACTCGCGCACGCCAGCTTCGGTAAACCGCGGATCGCGCGCTTCAATCGCGAGGAAAAATCCGTCGTTGGTTACGCGGCTGAATCGCTCCCAGTTAAACATCGGATGGTACCAGCGTGGCAATCCGTTCATGCCGAGCATCGAGAAAAATGCGGCGAACGCCCCGAAAAGCACCGTTAGCTCAAACATGATGGGGAAAAACGCCGGAACGGTCCAAAAGTTCCACGGCTTACCGTGCACATCGAGCTGATAGAGAATGGAAGACGGTCCAAATTCGACAACGGCAGCGGTAAGCAAACCGGTGACGCCACCGAACAAGACCCATCCGCTCAACCAGGACTTTCCAAGCCCCATCGCCTCGTCCATTCCGTGGATTGGAAACGGAGAAAAGACGTCCCAGCGTTTGAAACCCGCGTCGCGGACATGCTTGGCTGCTTCGTAAAGGGCGGCAGCGCTGGGATATTCCGCAGCCATCGCGTACACCTTGTGGCCAGCAGGAGTCCTCATCATTGTCTGCGCTCCTTTCCGCTGGCGATCACTGTAGCCGACTCGCTGTGCGAGGCGTATCGCTGACATGTTTGGGACGCACGCGCCACGCGTCTCACAGAGACGCGGCTACAGAAGCGATGGGCCCTCATCATCGCGTGTGCTCCTTTCCGCCAGGCGGGATGCCGTAATGCGGGTCCGCCTCCGGCACTGCTGTTTTTATTTCTGACATGGCAATCATCGGCAGAAAACGAATGAATAGCAGGAAGAGCGAAGTGAAAATTCCAAGCGTGCCGATGTATGTCCAGATATCCACCCAGGTCGGATGAAAGACTTTCCATGCGGAAGGCAGGAAGTCGCGCGCCAATCCGCCGGCGATGATGATGAAGCGCTCAAACCACATGCCGGCATTCACACACATGGCAACGAAAAACACGACTAACACGTTGTAACGGCACCACCGGAACCAAAACAATTGCGGTGAAAGCGCGTTGCAAAAGAGCATGCCTACCCACCAGTACCACCAGTAAGGTCCAAAGACGCGGTTCCAAAACGCAAACCGCTCGTAGGAATTGCCGCTATACCAAGCGATGAAAAATTCCATCATGTAGGCGTAACCGACGAACGACCCAGTCAACAAAATGATCTTGGCCATTTTGTCGATGTGCTGTGGCGTGATGACATCGTGCAGCTTGAACATCGCTCGGCATGGCAGCAGCAGGGTCAGAACCATGGCAAAACCGCCAAAGATCGCGCCAGCGACGAAGTAGGGCGGGAAAATGGTCGTGTGCCACGTCGGCAAAACCGTCGTGGCGAAGTCGAACGATATCACGCTGTGCACCGAGAGGACCAGCGGCGTAGAAAGGCCGGCCAAAAGCAAGTAAGCCATTTCGTAATGGCGCCAGTTGCGATTGGATCCGCGCCAGCCGCAGGCGAAAATTCCGAAAAGAAACTTCCTAATCTTCGAGGTGGCTCGATCCCGCAACGTCGCCAAATCCGGAATCAGACCCGTGTACCAAAATAAAACCGAGACGGTAAAATAGGTCGAAACTGCAAACACATCCCACATCAGCGCGCTGCGGAAATTTTGCCAGATCGCCCAGTTGTTAGGGAATGGCGCCAAATACCACGCCATCCACACACGCCCCACGTGCACACCTGGGAAAATCGCCGCGCAGATAACTGCAAAAAGCGTCATCGCTTCGGCAGAACGGTTGATTGATGTGCGCCATTTTTGGCGGAGCAGGAACAGAATGGCTGAGATGAGTGTGCCGGCGTGTCCGATACCGATCCAGAAAACGAAATTGGTAATGTCCCAGGCCCAGCCAACCGGGATCTGGTTTCCCCATACGCCAACGCCGGTGGCAATCAGGTATCCAATGCAAAAAACTCCGAAGGTCGCGGCGCTTGAGGTGATGGCGAAGGCCACCCACCACCAGCGGGGCGCGGGCTGTTCCACCACTCCGGAGATCCGTTCCGTCAACCAGCTGAAGTTGCGCCGGTGCAGAACAAGCGGTACGCGTGTCAGCTGTTCAGGCTCTTGGATCGCCTCGGGTGCTGTTGGTGCTCCGTCCATACTTTTAAACCGCGGTCATCCCGAGCCGCGCAAACACCGCCAGTCCGGCTCGGACCGAGGGACCTCCCGCTGGGTAATTGCTCACACCAGGAACATTTGCGTGCTTTGCGCAGCGTATGTGAGATCCTTCGCTCCACTCAGGACGACAAGTTAGCGAAAGCATGTTGACTGTTCGATGTTCGCTCATGCTGGCTTCTCCTCGAAACTTGCGATCCCGATGTTTTGCGCGTCAGGCATCTTCGGGTTTGGATTGCGAATGCGCGCGAGATAACTGACTCGTGGGACGACGTTCAAATAATCGAGAATTCGGTAATTCCGGTCCTGTTGTTTCATTTTTGATACACGGCTTTCCGGATCCTTGATATCGCCAAATACAATTGCGTCCGTGGGACACGCCTGCGCGCAGGCGCTGGTGAAAGAGTCGCGCGGGATCCGCGTCTCGGGCGAAGCGCCGGCGCGCGCGAGCGCCGTGATCTTTGCTTCTTCGATGCGTTGCACGCAGAAGGTGCATTTCTCCATCACGCCGCGCATGCGAACGGTGACGTTGGGATTCTTCTGCATCTTGATCGTGTCCGGCGCGCCCTTAGCTGTTAGCGGCGCGAAATATTCTTCGTAGACGTTTAATGCGCCAGCGATCTTCCGTTTGCCAACCGGCCGCTGGTTGTAATCGAACCGACGCAGCGATTGTAAGCCATGACGTTGAGGCCGTCCTCGCTGTGAACGGTCGCATTGACCGGGCAAACCGTTTCGCACGGCGCGTTCTCGCAATGCTGGCACGGCATCGGCTGATGCACGATTTCGGGATTCTCGGGCCACTCCCCTCGGTCCTGGTTGTACGGTTTGCGGCTGGCATAATAGCGATCAATTCGCAGCCAGTGCATGATTCGGCCATGCGATACCTGTAGCTTGCCGACGACGGGCACGTTGTTCTCGGCCTGGCAGGCGATCACACACGCACTACACCCGGTGCACACGTTCAAATCGATACTCATTCCCCACTGCTGTGGCGCCTTCAGCGGCGGATGCGTGTAGATGCTCGGTGGGGGATGCGGCAATTCCTCCTCGCCCGGGATTTTTTTCGCGAACTCATTATTTGCGCGGTAGCCCTCCAGCGTCGCTTCGCGCACAAGACCGCGGCCCTCGATGCTGAACTGCTCCTGTGTGATTGAAAACGGGTACGTGCGACCAACTTTTGTCACCTGCACGCTTTCAATCGCTATCCCGTCAGCGGCGACCAAATACGGATTTGCCGCCGTCCGTAGAAAGTAGCCGTTGAAACCAGACTGCTCCGCGATGTCTGGTCTTTCTTTCAGCGCGCCGCCCGCGTATGGCAGCTCTTTTCACTAATTGTGATCTGTAGCAAATCGCCGTTTAGCACACCGAGCTTTTTTGCAAAAGCAGGACTAATCAGTGCCGCGTTGTCCCAGGTAAGCTTCGTTATGGGATCGGGTAATTCTTGAAGCCAGCCGTTGTTAGCGTAGCGGCCGTCGTCCATCGAATAACTGGGTGTCAGCACAACCTCGGGTGAATCTGGCGTCGGTGCTGGCGACAACGCCCACGAACTTTGCGGCCCGCCAGCATTTGCACCAAACGACGAAGATTGATCACGCGGCTGAACATGTGCCGCAGACCCATCGTGAAGGAAACGCGTCCACGCAGTTTGAAAATCGCCGGGCGGATTGGTAGAGCGAAACGTTTCCTGGACGAGCTCTGGTCCTTCGGTTTTTGGTCCGCCGAGCAGCGCGTTAAGTAATTCGATTTCTGAGAGACCGCCGAAGATCGGCAAAATCATCGGTTGGATCGACAAGTAATCGCCATCGGTAGTAAGCGCGTCTCCCCATGATTCGAGGTAATGCGCAGCAGGAACGTGCCATTGGCTCAACATCGATGTGGCGTCTTCGTGATAGCCGAGCCGCACAATCTCCGGCACGCGTTTTTGCAGCTCAGCCCAATCGAACGGCAGATTTTTTTGCTTGTCCTCCGCCAACCCACGCGGAGCGTTGTAGACCGGATCGCCTCCAAGAATGAAAAGGTGTTTGATCCGCCCGTCGTTCATGTCACCTGCGAGTTGAGAAATATCGATTGTTCGCGGATTACGCGGCATTTGGCGAACAACCAACGTCTGGCCGAGGTTTTTGAGGGCCGCATTCATTGCATACGCCAGCAATTGCACTGCAACGGGCTGGGATGGACCAGCCAGCACCAGACTCGCCCCCGGTTTCGCCATCAGGTCGTTTGCCAAACCGGTGATCCATTCCTCATCTAATGTGTCACCGCCGGCCGCCGCTGCGCCTTGGACGCTTCCCATCACCGATCCAAGAGCGGAATCGTTTGTTCCCGCGAGAATTTTAGCCGCAAGGGCGCGCGTTATTGTGGCGATCTGGCTGGCCGGACAGCGTAGCCGGTGGTCCGCCATCGAACCGGTGAGTGTGAACCGATTTTCTACGACATAAAGCCGGTTCATGCTGTCTCTCGGCGTACTAACGCGGCGACGAGAAGTAAATGCGCGTACTGACGCGAGATCGCCCTGGCCGCAATCGAGGAAATCGCTGTCCAATGAAAGAACGATATCGGCGCGATCGAACCTGGGGATCGCGCGCGCGCCAAGTCCGAAAGCAGTCTGCGCCGCCACGCTTGTTCCTTGACTCAAGAATGGCTCATAAACGCACCAGCGCATGCCCGGGAGATTTTTTTCCAACTCTCCCCGCAAACGCTCGCGCGTGGGCGAATTCGTTTCCTCGACAAGAAACGCCACGCTATCGCCGTGATCGGCGAGAAGCTTATTGCGAAGTTCTGTGATGTAGGCCTCGAAGTCTGCGCGCTTGCTCGTTTTCCCATTACGAACAAATCGCTTCGAGCGGGTCGGGTCGTAAAGGTCGAGAATCGACGCCTGGGTAAAAGTGTCCGTCGCTCCGCCACTGGCCGGGTGCAACGGATTACCCTCAAGCTTAATCGGGCGCCCATCGACCGTCGTGGCGATGAGAGGAATTGCTCCGTTGCGCCGCGGCATCGCCGTGGCGTAGTAGAGAAATTTTCCGGGAATCGTCCACTCTACGTTTTTTGTGAACGGAACAAGGTGCAGCTCCGGCCTGCGACAACTCGTTAGGCCAACCCCTGCCAGTGCCATCGATGCACTCATTAATTTCAGGAAATCGCGTCGTGACCACTCGTTGCCGTTGAGCTCCGCTGCGCCTGCAGGGAATTCGCGTTCCAGCCACTGCCGGAATTCGGGCGAATTGCTGTACTCGCCCAGGCCACGCCAGTAATGCTTGCCCGTTGCGGGCTCCGGTGGATGCTGGAATACGCGTTTCATCGGTGGCACCCCTGACAGTTCGTCGGCGGATTGATGTTCCAGTGCTCCTTCAACGTCTGGCCAATCTCTGCCTGGGTAAGTTTCTTTTTCTTCGAAAAATCCTCGCGCACGTCATGTGGCTGCCCGTACTTCGCCACGAATTCCACCGGTTTCACATCGTCCGGTTTCCAATCGAGATTGAAAACCTGATCGTCGGGCCGCAGAAAATTCTCGGGGTGCCGATGGCAATCGAGGCACCAGGCCATGCTATGCGGCTTGGCCAGATAGACCGTCGACATATGGTTGACGGGGCCGTGGCAACTGAAACAACTAATGCCGCGGTTCACGTGTGCCGCATGATTGTAATAAACATAATCGACGGTGCGATAGATCCAGACCCACTCCACCGGGTTACCAGTTTTCCAGCTCGCCCGCACCGGCTCCAGTTTGGGATTATCTTTTTGCACCTGTGTATGGCAATTCATGCAGGTCTGTGTGTTCGGCACATTGGATTGTGCCGCCATTTCCACAAAGCTGTGGCAATAGCGGCAATCCATTCCCAGTTGCGTCACGTGAATGTCGTGCGGAAACGGAACCGGCTGGATCGGTTCGTAGCCAATCTTTGTGTACTTTGGCGTCGCATAATACCAGGTCGCTGCGGTCAATCCACAGACCGCAACGATGCCGCAAACCACCAGTTTTAGCGGTATCCAGTTGGTCCAGCGTGGAAAGAAGTTGGCCATGGGATATCACGCAAATGCGGCTCCGCTGGACAGCACCAGCCACCACAACAAATCAATGTTGAAATCGGAATGCGCTGCGTTCAGACGGTCTAAAAGGGTTAAGGTTTCTTTTTCGCCTGAGGGGAAACCAAGATTCTATAAATCTGTCCGGCGGTAGCAAAATAAAATTCATTATTCAATTTCATGCCGACAAAAGCGTTCGTCTTTTCCGATACAGAAAAGCGAACAGTTGGCAAAACTGATAACGTCAAAAGTTCGGCGGCTCGTCAAGCCTGGAAGCGCGACATTGATTCTGTAGAGGAAGCTGTCAGTTTCATTGGCGCAGCATTCGGTAGGACGTTCTGTGAACTCGGCACGAAAACGACGACTGGTTTTCTTTCTACTTGGATTTTTCATTGGAGCAATGGCGCGCGCCCAAGCTGCCGATCTTCTTTTCACGAACGGGAACATTTACACGGTTAACGATCACCAGCCGCACGCCGAAGCCATGGCGGTGAAAAATGGACGCGTGCTGTTTGTCGGCTCAAATGACGAAGCGAAAAAATTTCACGCTGCGAAGATTGTCGATCTCGGTGGTCGCACGGTCGTGCCCGGCTTCACTGATTCGCACTGCCACATTTTCGGGATCGGCGAGCGCGAAATGCGATTGAACCTGGAAGGGACAAACTCACGTCAAGATTTTCTCGCCAGGGTGAAGGAGCACGTCGACAAAACGGGCCCTGGCAAATGGATCACTGGACGCGGCTGGATCGAAACGTTCTGGAAACCACCGCAATTTCCAACGCGCCAGGATCTCGATAAGATCGCTCCCAGCAATCCTGTTTTTCTCACGCGCGCAGATGGCCACGCCTCAGTTGCTAATTCGGCCGCTCTAAATATCGCGAAGATCGATAGGAACACACCGGATCCGTTTGGCGGACAAATTTTAAAAAAGAACGGCGAGCCGAACGGGATGCTGCTCGATAACGCGCAGGACCTTGTCGCGAGAAATATCCCAAAGTCTGCCGGCGCTGAGCGTGAAGAAGCGTTACTGAGGGGAGTCGACCGCGAGATCAAACTCGGTTGGTGCGAGATCCAGAACGCCGGCAGCCACAAGGAAGACGTCGATGTTATCCGGAAAGCATTCGAAGCCGGCAAAATCAAAATTCGATTCGTCAACGCCGTTTACGGTCCCGGCGAAGACGCTCAGAATTTTTTGCGCGAGGGATGGACCATCAACGCGTTCGATCACCATTTCACCCAGCGTACGATCAAAGTGATCTTCGACGGCGCGCTCGGCTCTCGCGGCGCGGCGCTATTGAAACCTTACAGCGACGCGCCCGAAACTTCTGGTTTTTTCACGGAAAAATCCGAGGACTTGCAGCCGATGTTTGAAGAAGCGCTGCGCCGCGGCATTCAAGTGGAAACGCACGCGATCGGCGATCGCGCTAACCGATTAATTCTCGGTCTTTACGCGCAGGCGTTCAAAGCCGTGCCGCCCGACGAACGAAAAATTCGCGACCCGCGCTGGCGGGTCGAGCACGCGCAGATTGTCGATCCTGTCGATATTCCCCGGTTCGCTAAACTTGGTGTGATCCCCTCAATGCAGCCATCGCATGCCATCAGTGATTTGTTTTTCGCCCCGGCTCGACTCGGAATGGACCGTCTCGTTGGCACGTATGCGTGGCAAAGCTTCATCAAGAATGGCTGCATTATTGCAGGGGGGTCTGACGCCCCGGTCGAGCGCGGCGAACCGATGATCGAATTCTACGCCGCCGTTGCACGCAAAAGCGTCAAGGGCGAGTCAGGCGAAGGTTGGCATCCCGAGCAAGCCGTCTCGCGCAAAGACGCGCTGAAAATGTTTACGATCTGGCCCGCCTACGCCGCGTTCCAAGAAAAAGACAAAGGCTCAATCGAAGTCGGCAAGCTCGCTGATTTCACTGTTCTCTCACAAGACATCATGAAAATTCCTGAGATGGAAATTCTTGAAACTCGGAACGAAATGACAGTGATTGGCGGTGAGATTATTTACTCGCGCTGAGCGCGCCGGAAATTTTAGCTTTCATGAACCACGAACACGCACACCAGCTTCTGAGAGCGAGTCATCCGCGAATGGCTGAGTTGATCGCGCGTTCGCGTCGCTACAATATCACGCCGGCGGTGTTCATTCGACCATTCGACGCACTTGCTGAATCAATCGCTTACCAGCAACTGAGCGGCAAAGCCGCTGCTACCATTTTTGGACGGGTCCGCGCTCTCTATCCGAAAAGAAAATGGCTGGATCCCGAACAACTTCTCGCGACGCCGGATGAAACGCTTCGCGCCGCTGGTCTTTCTCGTGCGAAAACTGCTGCGCTAAAAGATCTGGCGGCAAAAACAATCGACGGGACAGTGCCAACTGGGCGCGCGCTCATCCGCATGAGCGATGATGAGATCGTTATGCGTCTGACTGCAGTGCGCGGAATCGGCCGTTGGACAGTTGAGATGCTTCTCCTTTTCGATCTCGGTCGGCCGGATGTCTGGCCCGTTGATGATTACGGTGTGCGCAAAGGTTTCGCTAAAACTTTCGGTCGCCGAAAACTCCCCACCCCAAAACAGCTCATGAAGTTCGGTGAAAAATGGCGTCCCTACCGTTCAGCAGCCGCCTGGTATTTCTGGCGAGCGCTGGATACAGCGGAAAAGTTAAAAAGTTAAAATGTCCCCTTTTAACCTTTCAACTTTTTAACTCTTCCGAGCATTTGTCTTGCGCTCTCTTCTGCGCCTAACTAAAACGCGGGGATTATGGCGATGATTCACGTTAACCGGGGCGCCACAAGTTTGGGCGTATTTTCCGAAGAAGAAGTTCGTGAAGGTCTGCGTACTGGCCGTTTCGTTCCGACGGACATCTGGTGGCACGAAGGAATGGCAAACTGGCAGCCGCTTTCGCAGTTCCCAGAATTGGGAGCCGCGGCACCTCTTGCACCGCCTCCCCAGACCGGCGCGAGCGCAACCTCAGAAGCTGCCGCTTCGCGAAGCGGTTTGCCGTGGGATCATCGGCAAGAGCGCGGTTTTTTCAATGCATTTGTTGAGACCCTGGTTATGGTGCTTACGAAACCGGGCGAGGCGTTCACGGTGATGAAACGTGAAGGCGGTTTAGGCGAGCCGCTCATTTATGCGCTGATCGGTGGATGCCTCGGCGGCATCGTCTCGGTTCTATTCTCACTGGGATTGCAGTCTGTCGGCTTATTCGCCAATCGTCACGACGCATTCGCCGCGATGACTGGAATGGGAGGGTCTGCCGTATTTATTGTTCTGGTGCCACTATTTATCGTAATGGGACTGTTCATCGGCAGCGCGATCGTGCATGTCTGTTTGATGATAGTCGGCGGCGCGAATCAATCATTTGAAACCACTTTCCGCGTCATTGCTTTTTCTCAGGGTTCCACTGGTCCTTTGCAGATGATCCCGGTTTGTGGCGGACTGATCGCTGGCGTTTGGGCGCTCGTTTGCAATTGCATCGGATTGGCGCGTGCCCATGAAACCGACACCGGCCGCGCGGTTCTCGCCGTTTTCCTGCCGCTGATTGTTTGCTGTGGCGGCGTACTGCTCATTGCGCTGATGTTCGGTGGATTGGGCGCTTGGAGCGCATCACACCATTGACTTCCGGTAAAATGCGGCTTCGCCTCCAGAGCCTTGCTCCAGGTGAAATCGATCACGAGTTAATCTGGCTAAGCGTGTCGCTTGTATCGCTGGGCGTGGCGGCAGCGTGGCTAACAGTTGGTTTGCCATGGCCGCACTGCGCGTTTCACGAGATCACTGGCCTCCCATGCGTCACGTGCGGTATGACGCGGTGTGGGATTCAATTTTTTCACGCTCATTTTCTGGCTGCATTGAAATGGAATCCACTCGTATTCACAGCACTCTGCGGCCTGACAGCGTTTGATCTCTACGCGTTTGCGACGCTGGCAATGAGCGGGCCGCGCTTGCGAATCTGTTTTTACACGGAAACGACGAAAACATTCGCGCGCATCGCAGTCATCTCGGCCCTCGTACTAAACTGGATTTATCTGCTGATGCACTGGCGCAGTTTTTAACGGTGGAGTGATGGAGCGCTGGAGTGTTGGAGTAGGAAAACTCACTACTCCATTACTCTGTCACTCCAATATTCCACTGCAGATTTTTAGTGCACTTCTTGTGCTTCGTGGTTGAACTTCTCGGCAGATGCGAATTTTAGTCACAGGCGGAGCCGGTTTTATCGGCTCCCATCTCGTTGAACACTTGCTCGCGGCAGGACACGCCGTCGTGATCCTCGATGACTTCAACGATTTCTACGATCCGCAAATTAAGCAGGCAAATATCGCCGGTTTCGCCAAAGATGTGACCGTTCATCATGTCGATCTCCGGGATGGCGCGTCAGTACGAAATTTGTTTCGCCGCGAGAAGTTCGAAGTGATCGCGCATCTGGCCGCTCGCGCCGGTGTTCGACCATCGATTCAATATCCACAACTTTATTACGACGCCAATGTTTCCGGCACACTGCATCTGCTCGAAGCGGCGCGTGTGACCGGAGTGGAGCGATTTATCTTCGCCTCCAGTTCGTCGATCTACGGTGCCTCGAAGGCCGTACCCTTTTCTGAGGATCAACACCTGACTCAAACATTGAGCCCGTATGCCGCGACGAAGATTGCCGGCGAGTTTCTCTGCTCGACTTACTCGCATCTTTACCGGTTGCGCGTAGTAGCGCTCCGTTACTTCACCGTGTACGGTCCGCGGCAACGGCCGGACCTGGCGATTCATCAATTCACCAGGCGCATTTATGCCGGCCAGCCAATCGAACAATTTGGCGACGGCACCACGCGACGTGATTACACTTTCATTGATGATGTAATCCAGGGAACAATCGCCGCGCTTCAATACGAAGGACCGCTCTTCGATATCTTTAATCTGGGTGAGAGCGAGACGATCCAGCTGAAAGACTTGATCGTTGCAATCGAAAACGCGCTTGGGAAAAAGGCGAAGATCAACCAGTTGCCAGAGCAACCCGGCGATATGCCCCTCACTTGCGCGGACATTTCAAAGGCGAGAAAACTGCTCAGTTACAGGCCAACCACGCGATTGAGCGAAGGACTGCCGCGCTTTATCGATTGGTTTCTGCGTAGTCAGCGATCCAATATCCAAGCCTCGTAGCCTAGTGTTCGGCGCCGAAGGCGCGCGATTCAATTCTTAGCCTGGGGCAACGCCCCAGGATTCGCGGAAGCCCAAATAACCAGCGCTGAAAGCGCGATTCACGCTTCCCGGCCAACACAGAGCCTAGATGAATCGCGCCTTCGGCGCTCGTTGGATTTGTATGATCAATTTCCTGCAGCGTTGCCGCAGGCTTAAAGTGACATGGCGCCGTTAGCGCCCAAGACGCGGAAAATGTCGCGCTATTATCATTTCGTTCCTAGATGTTGTAATCTCTGCCTGTGATTTCGAGATTGCCTTTCGGGCAGCGAGCTTGCTTCATCGCAGGCCAGGCGAAATCCGGCACCACACTTCTTGTGGCGCTACTCGATAATCATCCCGAGTTGCTCGCATTGCCTGAAGAAACGGCCTATTTCCCCACCGTCCTCACGAAATATGCGCCGCGCGGTCGCCGCGCGCAGTTTGATTATTTGACCAAACAATCGCTTTCGAATGTGCTCTTCGGCGGGCCATGCAAATGGGGCAAGCGGAACTACGCAGCGTTCCCGCGTGAGAAATTTCTGGAGACCTTCGAGCGGGCGGCATTGGATCCCGCCAACGCGCAGGATGATCTGCTAGTCCTAATGGTCAAAGCGTACGCAGCAGCATTGGAACGTCCGCTCGACACCATCGGTCGGTGGGTGGAAAAAACTCCGGCCAATCGCAATCACGTTCCAGAAATTCTCAGGCGTTTTCCGCACGCAAAAATTCTGGTAACCATGCGCGATCCACGTGCCATCCTTGCGGCGCAGATCGCGCTGGAGAAAACCAGGCAAACGGGAAGGTTCTCAACTTATTACGTGATCGCCCATTGGCTGGTCGCTGCGCGACTGGCCAGGCGTGTGCGGAATGGTGAAGTTCCTGGCCTTGTGGTGCCGTATGAACAATTGGTGTGCGAACCGGCCAGAACGATGGAACAGGTTTGCGCTTACCTCGAGATCAATTTCGACCAGGAAACTGTACTCACACCGACAAAAATGGGCCGGTTTTGGAGCGGTAACTCAGCAGCCCGGATTAATTTTTCGCAGATCAGTCCAGAACCGGCAACGCGCTGGCAGCGCGAACTATCCGAAGACGAAATCGGATGGGTGGAATGGCATTGCCGCGATCTCATGCCGGAATTCGGCTACAAGCCAAAACTAGACGCCCGCGAGCTGCGATCATTTGTTCGTCCAATTCGTGGCGAACGCCCCCGGGAATACATCAAATCGCGCGCTTATTCGTTGCGCGACAGGATGATGAAATCCGAATGACGAATGATGCGTCGCGAGTCCGGTTGTGCTTTTCGTCTTTTCTCTTATTCCTTCGTCATTTGGCAGTCGTGCTTCGTCAGTCCCAATCGTTCCGCTTGCAAAGGGAACCGAAGCACGCCATAATTCGGCCGAGATGTCGGGATTCTTGTTCGGTTTTCCGAGCCTTCGTTTTCTACGACGATTCAGATTTTTCGAAACCATGGCGCGACCTTTTGCGCCCTGGCTGCTTCGTTGGTCGACTGCGCCGGCTGGCGGTTTAAGACAGGTTCAATCCCGGCTCGACGAGGCGGAGTTTCCAACGGCGTCGCAGAGTGCCTTGTTTGAATGGACTCTGGATGATTGGCGCGCTGCGGACGGTGCATCCTTCGATGCGCTCCGCCCATTTATTAATTGGATCAAACCTAAGGATCAACATGAACTCTTATTCAAATGGGAGACGCTCGCATCGTTCGCGCGGCGGCTCCCGACGCCGTGGCAACGGCCCCGCGCGTCGTCCCCGAGAAGAAGCGAAGGAGCCAAAAAAGACATTCTGGCAGCGGATTGCGGCATTTTTTGGAAATGGCACAACGAGGACAGAAGCAAGCGCGCGCAACGGTGCCCAGCCTTCGCGACCGGCACGCAAACCCGAACGGATTGAAGTCAGTTCGCCGCGTCTGTACGTTGGCAACTTGTCTTTCGACGCAACCGAAAGCGATCTTTTTGAGTTGTTCAACGGAGTCGGACACGTTCAAAATGCGGAAGTCGTAAGTTACCGCCATAACCAACGCTCAAAAGGTTTCGCGTTTGTACAGATGCAAACCATTGAGGAAGCGAAACGGGCCGTGGAAGAATTGCACGATAAGGAATTCCTCGGGCGCAGGCTGGTAGTAAGCGGCGCCAAATCCGGCGAGCATCGCGCACGCTGACGACCGGAATAATCTCATCGGGAGAGAACGCGCTTTTAGTGCGGCTCTCCCGATTTTTTTGGGACTATAGGGGCATATCCATCAATGAGTGACATCGGCCCGACGGATTCGGATGGCGGGGTCCCTATCTTTTAATCTCCAGATACGTTCGTGATAGCACGTGGTTCGTGCCAGGCTGGAGTTCTTCGATGCGCATTTGTTTTAGAAACCAGCGGCCTTCTATTTTCTGCGCGGAGACGACTTCGAAACGTTTGACCAGCTGAGCAACGTTGGAATACTGCGATTCGCGCGAGGGCGCGCGCAGTTGCAGCTTCCAACAATTCCGAGTGCGAACATTTTCCTCGCCTAAAACGCGCGCAGTCGGCCAGTAGAGAAATTTGAACGCCAGGTCTTCGTAGGTCACGCAGGTGCTGCGAATTTTTTGCTTGAGCTTCGACGCTTCAAATTGCTCGGTGCCACTGCCGGTCACAAGATCAAGGCGCGAGCTGTTTTCACCGAGACGCAGTTGCAAAATCTCATCGGGATTCGCGAATGAATAACGAATCAGCGGTCCGTTTTGGACGAGGTGAAATGGAACCACCACATTATCCTGGCGAAGTTGCCCCTGAAGATCGATTTGCTGTCTCGATTCCATCATGCGCACCGACGCGAGAATGTCTTTGGCTGACGGTGGCTGTTCGGCAAAGATCGATATCGCCAGTCCAAAATAGATTGCGATTACTTTTCGCACGGGAAAACGAGCTTTAAGTTTTAAGTGTTAAGCTTTAAGCCGATGATGTGCGCGAACAACATTTAAAACTCAAAACTTGGATCAAGCTTTACTTCACCTTATTAATCAACAATGGACCAGTCCGGCGCTCGACTTGTTCATGGCGGCGCTCAGCGATAGCGCGATTTGGGAACCATTGTTCATCGCAGTCGGAGTGAGTGCTCTTCTTTTTGGCGGGTTTAGAGCGCGTGCGTGCGTCATCTGTCTGGCCTTGTCTCTGCTGATCACGAGTCAGGTGACGGGTCTGCTAAAATCAGCGGTAGATCGCCATCGGCCAAAACACGTGGAGAATGTGCGCATGGTACAGTTGCAACGGACGCGTCCGGCATTCCTGACTTTGTTTAAAAAGCCGACCATTCGGTTTTCCGATTCATCCGATCGCAACCGGTCGGGACCATCGTTTCCCTCGGGACACGTAACCACCAACAGCGTGATTGCTCTTTTTTTCACGCTGTTTTACCGACGCTGGGGCTGGTTTTATTGGTTCGTCGCTTTGGCCGTTGGTTATTCGCGAATTTATCTGGGGGCACATTGGCCAAGCGACGTGGTCGCAACGTTCTTTCTGGCGGGTGGCGAAGCACTCCTCCTGCTGGGCCTGTTCGAATTGATTTGGAGGAGCGCAGGCCGCAAATGGATGGCGCAGCTTTTTGAGCGCTATCCAAGTTTGATTGCTGATCCCAATATCGGAACGCGAACATCAGGCGAGCCGCAGCACTCCGCATGACCACTACGCGCGCGGCCTGGCTCTTCATTGTCGCCCTCACGGCGATTCGATTGTCGATGCTGGCAACAACCGATCTCGAATTTGATGAGGCGCATTATTGGATGTGGTCGGAGCGCCTTGCGCCGGCCTATTTCAGCAAAGGGCCCGGCATTGCTTTCGCGATTCGCGCAAGCACTGCGGTTTTCGGAGCGAACGAATTCGGAGTTCGCTTTTTCAGTCCTTTGCTCGCGGCGGGAACGAGCCTGCTCTTGTTTTATTTTGCACGCCGACTGTTCAACGCCACGGCCGGTCTGTGGGCCGTCATCGCGTTAAATGTTACACCCATTTTCAACATCGGTGCGTTCGTGATGACGATTGATGGGTTGTCGATTTTTTTCTGGCTGGCGGCGATGTTCACCTTCTGGCTTGCGCTGGAAAAAAGCCCTCAGTTCTCCTGGTATTGGCCGTTGACCGGACTTCTCATTGGGCTCGGGTTTCTTTCCAAATACACCAACGCACTTGAGCTTGTTTCGATTGTATTGGTGCTGGCCCTGGCGCCCCGGCTCAGACACGAATTCAAGCACCCCGGATTTTATCTATTGCTCGGCATGTTCGCTGTTTGCACGGTGCCGCCGATCATGTGGAACGCACAGCACGCCTGGGTCACGCTTGCGCATCTGCGATCGCGTGGCGGTATCGAGCACGGCTTTGGTTTGCACCCTGTCGAAGTTGTTTCGTTTATTGGCGAACATTTTCTGGCCTATTCGCCATTTCTCTTCCTGGCATTGGCATGGGGGATCCTCGGAAGCTGGCAACGGGTGAATCAGCAATTCAAGGTTCTATTCCTGATGTGGTTTGGGTTGCCCGTGTTTCTTTTCTATTTGTTTCTTTCCTTAAACAAAGCTGCGGCGCCAAATTGGGATGGGCTCGCCTTCCTGGGTTTTGGACTGCTGGCAATTTATTATTGGTGGGAGCGTCTTGAAGCGAGTGCCCTCTTACGGCTCGGCGCGGCGATCGCGATACTGATTGGATTGACCATGAGCGCGGTGGCCCTCGATACAGACTTGCTGCGTGTGGTGGGGTACAATTTCCAGCGAAGCGATCCAAGCAACCGGATGCGCGGGTGGAAAAGCGCCACGAGCGCGTTGGAAACAATACGCAATGATCTCGAAACAAAATTGGGCGAGAAACTTTTTCTTATTGCGGATGCGCGTGACCGGGCTTCGGAGATTTCCTTCTACCTGCGCAATAAACGGCCCGAGGGCCCGGGTCATCCGCCCGTTTATATTCCCGAGTCGCAGGATATGGTGAATCAATTCTCGTTTTGGCCGCGTTACGATGAATTTGTTGAGCTAAAGCCGGGCGCGCCGCGGCCAGAGAGCGAAGTTTATACTGAAGAAAGCGGGATCAACTTGTTCGTTGGACGCGACGCGCTCTTTATTAGAGACGGCAACAAGCAACGCGTGCCGCACAATATCAAAGCCGGCTTTCAATCGACGGAGCTGGTTGGAACGATTCAAGTATCGCGTTACGGGAAGCCGCTGCGAGTCTGGCAAGTGTTTCTCTGTCGAAATTACCGCACACTTCCACTATGAACGAAGTGACAGAGTCGCCGGCACTGTCCGTGGTTGTGCCCCTTTATAATGAGGAAGCGAACGTGCTGATTTTGCAGGAAGAATTGCGCGCTGCGCTGACGGGACTCGATTACGAAATCATTTTTGTCGATGACGGGTCGGTCGATCACACGGCGGAGCGGATTGAAGCGGCGGGGAATATCCGCTTGATTCGTTTCGAGAAAAATTCCGGGCAAAGCGCCGCCATTTATGCCGGGCTCACAACAGCGCGCGGCGAGACTTTGGTGATCATTGACGGCGATTTACAGAATGATCCTGCCGACATTCCGAAACTGCTCGCCGAAATTGTGCGCGGTGCAGATCTTGTTTGCGGCTATCGCGTCAAGCGCCGGGACACACTCGTCAAGCGTGCGACGAGTTGGATTGCAAATACTGTCCGCAGTCGCTACACGAAAGACGGGGTGCGCGACACCGGTTGCACGCTTAAAGCAATACGGCGCGAATGCGTGAGCACGCTGCTTCCATTCAAAGGCATGCACCGTTTCATTCCCGCGCTGGTCAAAGCTGCCGGCTATCGGTTGGTCGAAGTTCCGGTGAACCATCGGGCCCGTCGCTTCGGCCAAAGCAAGTATGGGCTGGGCAATCGCGCCTTGCGCGCCACTATCGATATGTTTGGCGTGCGGTGGTTACTGTCCCGGCGGTTGAATTACAAGATTCGCGAAAAGATGTGAGGATGAGACACATGAGCAACGTGCCAAATCTCGCTTGTCAACTTAGACGCTCCCGCTAAGCTTGCCCTCCCGTACCGGGAATCTGCATGTCGCTGGCCAATTTACTTTCTGTCGAGCAAATCATCCCCGAGATGAAAGCAACGGAGCGCTGGGCCGCGATCGTTGAACTGATCGATCTGCTCGTTAGTCTGGGCAAGATCAAAAAGGAAGACCGGGATCCCATTCTCGCTTCACTGAAACAGCGCGAGGAAACAATGAGCACCGGCATTGGGTTCGGAATCGCCATTCCACATTGCTCTTCCGATCGGCTCGAGGAAGTCGTGGCCGCGTTCGGAAGATCAACAACCGGCATCGAGTTTGATGCGCTCGACAATGCGCCGGTCAAGTTTGTCGTGCTTTTCATCGTCCCGAAAAATCAATTTCAAACGCACCTGCGTACTCTCGCCTCGATCGCAAAATTTTTGAACGATCGCTCTGTGCGCGAGAGCCTGGCCAGTGCAAAATCCGCTGACGAAATTTTGTCGATCTTTCGCGATCGTTCGTAAGCTGTAGTCGTCGACCTCTGGGCGACGCGGCGCGCGGATGCAAAAGACCTTAGCGACGCGTCTTGCAGAGCGAAGTGGCTACAAATTGACCTCTCACCGATGGAAACTTTTCAATCACTTCTCGCAAAGAAGCTTTCCAACGCCTTAGCTGCCGCCGGCCTGCCGGACGCAGGCGAATTAACGCCAGCAACCGATTCACGCTTCGGCGATTACCAGACGAATGCGGCTCTGGTGCTCGGAAAGCAACGGGGCGAAAATCCGCGTGAGATTGCGGAGAAAATCGTCGGGAACCTTGATGTTAGCGACGTTTGCGAACCGCCAGTCGTCGCAGGTCCCGGTTTCATCAATTTTACGTTGAGTCCTGGCGCCGTTGCTGAAAAAACCGCAGATATCCTGGGCGATGAAAGACTCGGCGTCGCGGAGACGGAATCGCCTCGGCGCATCGTGATTGATTTCGGATCGCCCAATGTGGCCAAGCCGATGCACGTCGGCCACATCCGCAGCACCGTTTTGGGCGATGCACTGGCGCGTATCGCGACGTTTCTCGGGCACGAAGTGATCCGCGACAATCACATCGGCGACTGGGGGACTCAATTTGGCATGGTGATTTACGGGTGGAAAAACCTGCTGGATCAGCGCGCGCTTCAACAGAATCCGCTGGCAGAGATCGTCCGCATTTACAAGGAAACCAACGCGTTGGCGACCAGCGATCCCCAGGTTCGGGAAGTCTGTCGCCAGGAGCTGGTAAAACTGCAAGGAGGCGACAAGGAAAACATCGACATCTGGAACGAATGCGTCGCCTTCTCCATGCAGGACTTCGAGCACGTGTACGAATTGCTCGATATTCATTACGACATCCAGTGCGGCGAAAGCTTTTACAACGACCGGCTCCCAGGCGTAGTCGAACGCTTGCTCAAGTCCGGAATTGCCGAGATCAGCGAGGGCGCGGTTGTCGTTTTCTTTCGCGATATCCCGGAGCTGGCGGATAAGCCATGCATCGTTCGCAAACGCGATGGCGGATTTAATTACGCCACCACCGATATCGCGACAGTCGATTATCGCCTCGACGATTTGAAAGCGGACAGCGTTTGGTACGTGGTCGGAGCCCCGCAGATCCTGCATTTCAAAGAAATTTTCGAGATTGCCCGGCGACAGGGTTACCAAGCCGATCTTCGTCACATCACATTTGGCAGCATCCTGGGTGAAGACCGGAAACTGATGAAAACGCGCTCGGGCGAAAACGTGCCGTTGCGCGAACTGCTCGAGGAAGCATGCCGGCGCGCGCGCAAGATTATCGAGGAAAAAAATCCGGACCTGAGCGAGGCAGAGAAGATCGACGTCGCACAGAAAATCGGAATCGGTGCAGTCAAATACGCTGATCTGTCACAGTACCGGATGACCGATTACGTTTTTTTATGGGACAAAATGCTGTCCCTTCAGGGAAATACAGCGCCGTATTTACAAAACGCATATGTGCGAATTCGCTCAATTTTCCGCAAAGCCGGCGAATCCCCTGTAACCACGCCACTGTCGGTCGTTAGAGAGGAAACGGGCGACAGTCGCGTGACTACAACGCTCGCCCTAACGAATCCCGTCGAAATTAATCTTGCCAAACGCCTCTGTCAGTTTGCGGAAATCGTTCCCCAAGTACTAAACGACTTCCGTCCGAACATTCTGGCAAATTACCTCTTCGAAGTGGCCAACGCTTTCCACACATTCTACGAAGCTTGTCCAGTCTTGAAATCCGAAGAACCGGCGCGTAGCTCACGTCTGGCTTTGTGCGATCTAGCCGGGCGCGTTCTGCATCGCGGTCTCGATTTGTTAGGCATCAAAGTGCCTGAGAAGATGTAGGACATTTTGTCATTCCGAGCGAAGTCGAGGAATCTCTGGAATCTCTGTTTGACCAAGCTATCGAAGGGGAAGATTGAGAGATGTCTCGACTTCGCTCGACATGACAAGGATCCCAACCTGCACCTACCGATTGCAATTCAATCGTTGGTTCACTTTTTCGCAGGCACGCGAGATCGTCCCCTATCTTGACGCACTGGGAATCAGTGACGTGTATGCATCGCCGTATTTTCAGGCGAGCCCAGACAGCCTGCACGGCTACGACATCACCGACCACAACAAGCTCAACGCAGCGATCGGGTCGCGCGAGGATTATGAGGCGTGGGTCGGGGAGCTCCATGCGCATGCGATGGGCCAGATCCTCGACTTTGTCCCGAACCACGTGGGGATCGCTGAACCGCTCAATGAGTGGTGGATGGACGTGCTCGAAAATGGCCCGAGTTCCAGATATGCGCCTTATTTCGATATCGATTGGCAGCCGCTGAAGTCCGATCTTCGCGATAAGGTTCTGCTGCCGATCTTGAGCGATCAATATGGGCGCGTTCTCGAGCGCGGTGAACTCCAAGTGCGCTTTGAAGAGGGAACGTTTTATTTGCTCTACGGCGATCGCAGACTGCCGATCGCTCCGGGGACGTATCGATACGTTCTGGAAATTGCGTTGCGCAATCTCTCTGAACACAAGGAAGAAGACTTCTATGCAGAACTGCAAAGCATTCTGACTGCGCTCGAATATTTGCCAAAACGCACCGAAACCGATCCAAAACGCATCGCGGAGCGCATTCGTGAAAAGGAAATCATCAAGCGGCGTTTGGAACGCCGTTGCGCGGAAGCGCCACAAGTCCAACAGGCAATTGAAAAAGCGCTCGTTCAGATGAATGGGGAGCCCGGCGACCCGCGCAGCTTTGATGCGCTGGATCAACTGCTCAACGCGCAGTCTTATCGGCTGGCGTTTTGGCGAGTCGCCGCAGAGGAAATTAATTACCGTCGTTTTTTTGATGTGAACGACCTGGCCGCAATTCGGGTCGAGCTACCAAAGGTCTTTGAAGCCATTCACCGACGCGTTCTGGAGTTGGTGAACGCGGGCGCAGTGACAGGACTTCGCATCGATCATCCTGACGGCCTTTATCTGCCGCGGGAGTACTTTGAAAAGCTTCAGCAGCGTTGCGCGAAAGCACTCGAGGTCGGACTCCCCAAGGACGGACGCGCCATTTACATGCTAGCGGAAAAAATCCTTACTGGCTCCGAATCACTACGCAAAGATTGGCGCGTGCACGGCACCACGGGGTACGATTTCGCGAATCAAGTGGCGCAATTGCTCGTTGATTCCTCGGCCGAACCGGCCATCACAAAAACGTTCCACCGGGTCATTGGTCATTCAGTCCCGTTTGGCCACCTGCTGTATGCAAAAAAACTGCAGGTCATGAAATTGTCGCTGGCCAATGACGTCGATGTGCTGGGCAACATGCTCGACCGGCTTTCCGAACAAAATCGATGGTATCGCGATTTCACGCTCGAGGCGCTTTCGCGCGCGGTGCGCGAGACCATAGCTTGTTTTCCAGTTTATCGAACGTATCTGGCGCCCGGCCAGCCCGTGACTGAGGAAGACAGGCAGATTGTCGAACGCGCCATCGCCGCGGCGAAGCGGCGCAATCCGGCGATGGAAGAATCGGTCTTCAATTTTCTTCGTGACGTATTGCTCTTGCGTTTTCCGCCAAACCTCGACGCCAAAGCGCGCGCCGAGCACACGAATTTCGTGCTGAAGTTTCAACAGGCTACGGGGCCGATTATGGCGAAGGGGCTTGAGGACACCGTCTTCTATATTTACAACCGGCTGGCAGCGTTGAACGAAGTGGGCGGCGAGCCGCAACAGTTTGGATTGAGCGTTGCGGCATTTCACGAGCGGAATATTGATCGACAGCACAATTGGCCTGCGTCGTTGCTGGCCACTTCGACACACGACACAAAACGCAGTGAAGATGTGCGCGCACGAATGGTGGCGATTTCTGAAATCCCGGAGCTTTGGCGACGCTCGCTGCAACGGTGGCGTGCTGCGACTCGTCGCTGGAAGCGAACGATCAACGACGTCGAAGCCCCGGACGCGAATGAAGAATACCTGCTCTATCAAACTCTGTTGGGCTCGTGGCCAATGCAGCCCAACGGCGAACCAGAAACGACGGCGACACCGAATTACATCGAACGAATTCAAGCGTACATGGCCAAAGCGCTACATGAAGCGAAGCTCAACACGAGTTGGATCCAGCCCAACGAAGAATGGGATACAGCAATGCGCGATTTCGTCGCGAAAATTCTGGATCCTTCCCCGCGAAATAAATTCATTCCAGTATTTATTCCGGTCGCGAAAGAGATTGCGCGGCTGGGTGCCGTTAATTCGCTCGCGCAACTATTGCTCAAGCTGACTTCACCGGGAGTGCCCGACATCTATCAAGGCAACGAGATTTGGGATTACAGCCTGGTCGATCCCGACAATCGGCGCCCAGTCGATTACAAGCGACGTCGCGAAATGCTGGAATCCCTCGCAACAGCCAATGCTCACGACCTTGTGCGAGACTGGGCTGATGGCCGGATTAAGATGTTTCTAACGCAGCGCATCTCGCAATTTCGGCGGCAGCATACTGAGCTTTTTCAGCATGGAGAATATTTGCCGCTGACGCCGAGCGGGACATTCGCCGAATGCTGCGTCAGCTTCGCCCGAGAGCTGGAAGACCAATGGATTATTGTAATCGCACCGCGACTTTCTTCTCATGTTGGTTTTCCACCGATCGGTGAGAGTTGGAAAGACACAATAGTCGAACTTCCTGAAACGCTCCCGTTGGCACACGCGCACGACCTTTTTACATGTGGCCCTGTTCCTGTGCAGGGTCGAGGAGTGAAACTCGCCGATGCAATGTCGATTTTGCCGTTCGCCGTGATCACGAATCTATAGCCGCTTCGCTGTGCGAAGCGTGGCGCTGGCGGGAATAGACAATCGTGCAAAGCGTCACCCACAGAGCGACGACTAAAGATTACACGCGGAGTCTTCCGAAAAGATCGACGAGCCACCGCGCAAAGTTGCCAAGATTCGTAAGCAAATCGACGCCAAATCCTGCGAACGTAATCTGCGGGGAGGAAAGAATGAGCATCACGCTTAACAGCAGCAGGTTCATTAAATAGATTACGACCAGCGAGAAGAACGTGCCTTGATCGCTCAGGTCGGTCTGATTTTTCGGGATCATCCAACAGGTGAACGTGAAGTGGAACGCCCACGTCACACCGATCACAGCGTAAAGCCATCGGCCGTACGGCTGCATATTCACGAAAAGGCTGAGCGCGCCGTAGACGGCGATTGCCAGAATGCTGTAGAGCGGAAAAAAATACGGCGCCAGCGCAATCCAAAAGTTGGCTTTGTCGGTAACTACATGCCCGCCGTCACGGCCAACGCGAAACCGGCTGACGCGTCCACCCATCAACCAAACCCAGAGCGCGTGGGTCAATTCGTGTCCGAATACATAAATGAGGATCGGGCGCGGAAGACCGAAAAACGCGATCAGCCAGAGAATTGCGCCCAATGAAAAAAACCAAAATTCTTCTCCCGCCCAAAGACGTTGCGCCACCGCCGCGCGCGCGAAAGACGTAAAAAATGTCTGACTCAGAATTGCGCAAACCGGCAATAGAAAAATCGCAAAGACAAATTTCACCCAGCGCGTCGGCACGGTGAACGGATCCGACACCGGAACAAGTGTTCGCGCCCGAGCGACATTGCGGACAATCTTCCGGCCGCGCTTGGAACTGCGCTTTCCTCGATTGTTTGCCGATCTTCTCTTTTTTGCAGCCAAGTTGCTGCAGATTACGCAGAGTTAGCTAGCTAAAATCAAGACGGAACCGCGGATTGCGAAGAGTTGGAGTTATGGAGTGCTGGAGTATTGGAGTCCTGTCGAGAAGCTAACCCATTACTCCACAACTCCACCACTCCGATTCGATCACGCGCGGCCCATGTAGGCGCCGGTGCGCGTGTCGATCTTGATCGTCTCGCCTTCCTTGATGAAGAGCGGAACGTTGATGGTCTTGCCGGTCTCGAGTGTCGCTGGCTTGGTCACATTGCTCGCTGTGTCGCCGCGCAGTCCCTCTGCGGATTCGGTCACTTTTAGGCCCACTGATGCAGGCAGCTCAAGCTCCACTGGTTTGCCCTCTGCGTAGAGAACCTGCACGGAAAGATTTTCTACCAGATAATCTTTGGCGTCGCCGATCAGATTCTCTTGCAACGTGATCGTGTCGTACGTCTCAGGATCCATGAAATGATAGCCGTTGCGGTCCTTGTAACTGAATTCGAGCTGTTTTCGCTCGATCTCGACCAGCTCCACCTTGTCAGTCGAGCCAAAGCGAACATCGGCGCTCTTGCCAGTATTAATGTAGCGGATAATCGCCTGGACGAAGGCGCGCAAATTTCCGGGTGTGCGATGATGGACTTCGAGCACAATGGCGGCGTTGCCATTGTATTTTATGGCCATTCCTCTGCGAAGATCGTTGGCTGCGGGCATGATTGAAGATGTTAAATCGTTGAATCGTTAAACCGTTCAACGCGGGGACGCGGAGTTTACACGCGCCCGGCGCAAGCGCAACTCCCCGGGTAGCGCATGCGTCTCGCGTGCTGGCGAGCGCGTCCTCGCGATCGCGAACTTTTCTTGTGCTTTCCATCGATCAATGCGCATGGAACATCAAAGAAAAGATTGTTTCGGCGCGACGCCGAAACCAACACGCGAGACGCGTGCGCTACCCAGGGGATTCTGCTAGAGTAATTTCAACCGCGTCAGGTCTTGCGAATCGACGATACCAACAGGCACGCTGTCGTCATCAACCACGACCAGGTCGTCGATGCGATGGCGCTCGAGCAGATTAAGAACCTCAACAGCCAGCTTGTCTTTGTGCACTGTGACCGGGTTCAATGTCATCAAATCTGCAACGAGCCGTTCGCCGATCTTTGAATCGAATTGAAAATGCCGCACGAAATCGCCATGGGTAAAAATACCCAGCAACTTCTGATTTTCGTCGGTGACAACGGCAGCGCCGGCACGCACGCCGGTCATTGCCTTAAGCACGTCACGCACGGGCGTATCGGTAGAAACAATCGCCATGGCTTCGCGTGGCCGCATGACCTGGTGCACACGCATCAGCATGCTGCGGCCGATCATTCCACCGGGATGAAACTTCGCAAAATCTTCCTTGTTAAAGCCGCGCGCCTCCAGCAACACCATCGCCAGCGCATCGCCAAGCGCGAGCATCACTGTGGTGCTCGACGTGGGAGCGAGGTTCAACGGGCAAGCTTCCTGTTCGATGTTTACGTCGAGAAACAGATGGGCGTTCTGCGCGAGCGTCGATTTGGGATCGCCGCACATCGCAATAATCCGCACTTGGAAGCGGGCAATCGCCGGCAAGATCCGAACCATTTCTTCCGTCTCCCCGCTCGCGCTCAAAGCAAGCACAACGTCGCCATCGGCGACTACCCCAAGGTCGCCATGCAATGCGTTCGAGGAATCGAGCACCACGGCCGGTGATCCGGTGCTGGTGAGCGTGGCCGCGATCTTCGCGCCGATGTGCCCTGATTTACCAACTCCGACTACAACGACTTTGCCCCGCGCATCGACCGTCTCCTTGATCAGTTCAACGGCGCGGGAGAAATTTTCGCCCAGACGTTCCCGCAATCTCTTGAGCTCAAAAATTTCTATGTCCAGGACACGTCCGGCCTTTTCAAGGTAGTCCATCGAAGTATATAATGCGGGCAGGCGTTGCGACGGGCAAGGATTTGCACGTCTGAAACGAAAGGAAAAAACATGAAAACATTAATGATCGCTGTCCTGGCCGCGCTGGTTACGACCGTTTCGTCACAAGAATTCAGAGCACCACTTGGCCCGCAAAAACCAGTGCGCGCGATGGCCACTCCGCCGCCCCTTTTACAACGCCCTGCGGTCGAGGGAGTGATCCCGCGAGGATTTAGCGATGGGCGTAACCCGTTCCAGATGCTCAATCCATGGGCGCCGGCACGCTACGGCACATGGGTAGACAGCACGTCATTCGATCCGAACCATCCCGGAAAATGGAACGGCATTAAGCTCTTCGAGATTATCTTTTGATTTAGGGTTAGAGAGCGCACGCGACACGCGTGCGCTCCCTAAAGAGACGCGCCGGGTCTGATGTCGTAGACCTATTTTTCGTAACTGACGATTTGTGCCGCAGGCTTGCTCACCTCTACTCGGGCGCTCACTTTTTGGATTTGCGCTGCCTGCTCTTTAAGTTGCCCCCTCAACTCCGCGACGGTGGCTTCCAATGCCTCCACTTTGCGATTCAGCGCTTGGGCGTCGGGAATGGCTTGGGGTTTGGCGCCCTTCGGGACGGCTTGTGGCTGGCCTATGAGAGAGGATAGAGGCACCTTGTTTCCCTTGGCATCTACGGAAAACGTGCCTAGCTTTCCATCGATATCGACGCCCACAATACCGACGAAATTCGCGGCAGAAATCGGCTGATTGGCGATGTTGTCGACATAGCAGCTGTTATCCAGCTGGCCAAGAGCGGTGTTGACGCCAGACCCGTGACCAATGACGATATTGTTATTGGCCGTGGTGATGCCATCCCCGGCGTGTCTGCCTAAGGCCACGTTGTCGCTGCCGTTGCTAAGGTCGAGCGCTAGATTACCGACGGCTGTGTTGTTCACGCCGGTGGTGTTACTCTCGAGGGCACGAACACCGAAAGCCGCGTTGTTGAAGCCGGTGTCGTTGACCACAAGCGCCTGGAAACCAGTGCCCGTGTTGGAGCCGCCGTTGTCGGCCTGCAGCGCACTAAAACCGATCGCCGTGTCGCCACCCGCGTTGCCGTTTAAAAGGGCGCGGTCTCCAACGGCGGTGTTGTTGCTTCCGTCAACGTTGGCAAAAAGGGCGAATGCTCCAACGGCGGTATTGTTAACGCCGGTGGTTTCGCTGAGTAGCGACCCAGCACCAGTAGCTGTATTTTCACTTGCTGTGTTTGCAAGTAGCGTCCCGGCCCCGACACCTGTGCAGAAGTTGCCGTCGGTGAGGCTTAGAAGCGAATATATCCCGATTCCCGTGTTGTAGAGGCCGGTAGTAAGGCTCAAAAGAGCGGCCTGCCCTTCTGCCGTATTGCCTCCGGGATAGCCTCCATCCGGCGCCGGCACCACGGCTTGTGCCACGGGTGAAAGCGCAAAGCATGCGCTTACCAGCAGGATGAGAAATGAACGGCACTGCGATAGCGCGTGGTTCATCAAATTTCTGAGGTTTGCGTTAGCGGATTGGAGTGTTTGGAGGATGATCGGTTTCATGGTGTGCGAATCTTCGGGCACTTCGCGGTTTTTAGAAATACGCAGAATTGCGTACGAATCCTATTGCCCGACGCCGGGACTCTCTGTTAACCAGAGCTAGGATGCATTGTGTGCCACAGTCGGATCAGCGCGCTGTAGAGGCATTCGCTTCGCTGAAGTTGACGCCGCGCGAAGCCGAAGTCCTCTTCTGGATTGCACAGGGAAAAAGTAACCACGATATCGGCGTCATTCTTGGTGCAAAGACAGGCACTATCTGCAAACACGTCGAACATATTTTTGGCAAGCTCAATGTGGAAAATCGCACAGCGGCGGCAGTCGTCGCGTTCGAAACGTACCGCTCCATCGCACCCGCACCTGACAGGAAGGCTGGTCAGTCTTGGGCTGCAATCGCTGGCTTTATGACGACGCAGCTCTGGGCGTTATGTTCAGATAGTTGCGAACTTTGCGACGAAATCGCGCGATTGGTCGCCTGAGCCGGATAGTCTGACAAGGGCACTTACAGGCCCCTTTTTCAACCTCATGTGCCTGCGCTTGTGAGGCTCCTGTTTGCTTTAGCCCTGGCCTTGAGTGAACTGCGCAAAAAACTTTGCCAACTGCGAACGCACTGCCTGAAATGAAAGGTGCTCCAGCGCGCGCTGCTCTGATTCAGTCACAATGGCGCCGCGCAAATCAGCGTTCTTCAACAAATCGAGCGCCATAGAAGCAATTTCGGTAATCGCCCGGCCCTCGCCGCAAGTTCTGGAGAATACAATTCGTTCAATCGCGGCGTCGCCGCCAACACAGGGGATTCGACAGAGTAGAGCGTCGCCCGCCACCTGGCCGGGCACATGGCTGCGGTCCAGCTGCAAGACGATCTTATGCCGCGACACATCCCGTAAATATTCCGGATACGATTTCCACTTCTCAATTACATGGAGTTTTTCTTCCGGAAATTTCAGCTCGGAAAGCAAACGCCCCGCTTTATATCCATCCAGATTAACGACGCTGACTGGTTCGCCCGTCGCGTCACAAAGCTGGCGCGCAACCAGGAGCGCTGCGAAATGATTACGCGATGGCACATCCCATTCGCGCGTGCCGACAAAGATTCCAGATTGTTCATCCGGTGGCAGACAAAAATTCCACCTTTGATCTTCAACGGGATAAGGCGTCGGAATAAATGCGACGCGCCTCCGGCTCCAGCGAGCGCTCTGATAGATTTCCGCGGCTTCCGGAGTTGTAGCGATGCATCCATCCGCTTGCGCCACAATTTTCATGAAGCGCGATAATCTGGCGCGCTCACATAGCTGTTCCGCGATCTGATGGAGTCCAGTCTCCTTTAACGAAACAACTACGGTGCGACCATGTTTTTTCAGGTCGGCCAATGCGCGCTCCGAAGCCCGAAAATCGCCGCGTAAAAGCAGAAGAACCGGTGTGTTCTCCGCGATGGCGCAACGGGAGCTACGGTGAAAGGCTCCCAGCGTACAGGCAGCGAAGGCGTGGAAGTTGATCGGCGGATGCGCGCCTTCGCCTGGCGCGGGCACACCACGAAACTGCTGTTCCGGATCGCGCCCACCTGGGTTGAGAACAGTCAACCGAAAGTCTCCTGCGTCGTGAGACGTCATAATTTATCGTCCGTTCCGAAGGTCAGAAACGGTTACAAATGACGAAGAAGCCATGTCATGATGTTCGTCATTTTGGACATTCGTCATTCCTTCATGCTTCGTCATTCGGTTTTCGTCATTTCCCGTGTCGAGACGGAACTTCTCTGATAGAAGTCCAGGGCGGTTTTAGTTTGGGTCTTTTCATCTTCATCGCTGCTTGGATCAATTCGACCATGCTTCTCTTCGGTGCCGGTATTTTGTTCCGCTAGCCCACGATAATTAATTTGGTCCCGGATCC
>WNGE01002657.1_pt1 | contig 28946 bp, 23 predicted proteins | sample 5400651 | NCBI WGS metagenome assembly WNGE01 (sample SAMN13153370, study PRJNA577476) | soil metagenome | isolation source: 60 cm soil or saprolite under grassland replicate 2 | place: USA:California | collected 2016-06-15
CCAATATCCGGAGCTAACCTTACCGGCAAAGAGGTCTATAAATACGATGACAAGGGAAACATCAGTGAGATGACTCTCTTAAACACGGATGGATCTTTGTTGAGCAAGGAAGTCTACAAATACGAATTCGATTTTGCGGGAAATTGGAACAAGATGACCACCGCGGTTGCCGTCATTGAAGCAGGTAAGATGTCATTCGAGCCCACGGAAGTAACCTATCGTTCGATCATGTATTACCTGGATGAGAATATGTTGAAAATGGCCCAACCCGCCGCGCAGCCAAGTACTCCATCAGGCTCGCCGTCTTCACCAGCGGCAAATAATGTCCCCGGGTCAAATCCGGAAACTAAGAGCGCGCTCGTTGGTAAGTCCACGGTGAATAATTCAACTTCGAGTCAGAAAACTTCACCAGCCTTACCCGGTGCAGTGAATGCTGACAAAGTGACCAGCCTCGGATCGGTCGAAGTAGCAACGGCGGGGACAAACACGAATCCACAGGCTCCATTAGTTCAACTTGAAGCAGAGCCGCCACCTGCTCCAAAGCCAATTCTCAGACCAGTCTCGGGCGGCGTGCTTAACGGCACCGCAGTCAGCTTGCCTTCTCCGACGTATCCAGAGACAGCCAGACGTATGAGAACGGCTGGTGTGGTCTCGGTAGAAGTCGTCGTGGATGAAACTGGAAAAGTAATCTCGGCGGTGGCCAGCAGCGGGCCCACAGCGTTGCGAGAGGTTGCGGTACAAGCTGCCCTTAAAGCGCGGTTCTCTCCAACTAAGCTTTCGGGTCAGCCCGTCAAAGTATCGGGTTTGATCAATTACAAATTCGCAATCGCCCAGTAATCTCCCAATCCTACGGGTGCCAACCTTCTGGCTGGCACCTTTCAGTTTGCAATTTCCCCTACATCTCTTTTAATAAGAGGAGCTAACTCTGATGGCATTAACCGGACACCTTAGCGATCTTTCGCTTTCCGAATTGATCGAATTTTTCTGTAATCAACGCAAGACCGGACAGCTAAAGGTCCTTTATCCGCAGGGTCCAGGATATTTTTATCTGCAGACCGGGTCGGTCGTTGACGCCCGTATTGGCGTGCTGCGCGGAATTGACGCGGTTTATTATGCGTTGACCCTTCCTAACGCAAAGTTCGAATTTGGCGGTTCACCGGAATCAGCCGAGCGCACTATTAACCAGCCCTGGACACAGGTGGTGCTTGAAGGTTTACGCCGACTCGATGAAGGCGTCGTTCCCACATCTGCTTTTCCAGCCGACTACCAGGACGAGAACCAGTCTGTAGATACTGTTGGCGAGGAAAGTTCGGTTGCTGACCTTGAGAGGTTGCGCGTCCCTGCATTTCTTTCCTTCATGGGTACGGAATCGATGGGCAAACGAAAGTTTGTAATCGCCGGGGCAGTTGCCTTTGCTGTATTTGGCAGCGTCGCAGCGATCGGCGTCCCGGCAGGTTGGTACAGTCACGCCAAAACGTCTCCGGTTGTCAGCCAGCCAACGAGTACCGCCGTTGTGACTGAACCTTTGCCTCCCCCCGTTGCCGAGGTTGCGCCTACAGAGAATTCACAGCCGGACAATCACGGCGACGACGCTGCGCTCGCAGCGAAGCGGCAACGCGAAAAAGAAAGGGTGAAGGTGCGAAATGAGAAGACAGCGGGTTTGGGTCAACCAGCGGCAGGTTTGAGCTCAGCCGTTCCGACGAATGTCGCCTCTGAAGCTGCGAAGTCGGGACCAAAGAAAATTGTGGTGACTGTTACTTACGATGAGTCAGGCCGCGTTACGCAGGCTTCAGGCGGTGATGCAAGTGCGATACGGATTGCGCGCCAGAAGCGCTTCCCGGCAGGAAAAGCCGGTTCAGCGACGGTAACGATTCCGATAAACTAAAAACCGGGAACAAGGGAAACAGTTAGGGGGAAAGGGTAAAGCCACAATCTTTATTTACCCTTTCCCCCTTATTGCTTCCAGGTTCATCAAACCAGGTTCATGATTTCGTCATCTGCCAAAACAGCCGATGCTTGCTTGGCCCTTTCGTAAATCCGGGTGACGCGTTCTTCATTCGCTTCGATTCCTCGCTTCTCGAGCCAGTAAATAACATTCGACTTACCACTCATCGGCCCGATCTCGACGACCTGTTCCAAACCAAACTGTCCTGCGGGTACGCCGGAATAAACAAGGTCGGCAAGCTCTCGATCGCCCTTACGGTAACTCTTGATCACCGCCGCCGCGTGTACGCCCGTCGCAGTGCGAAAGGCGTCGCGACCAAAGACCGGGTAGTTACAAGGAATGGCCCAACCGCAGGCCTTCGACGTGACTGCACAATACTCGCGCAGTCGCGATAGATCATTCGGAATCCAACCCATTAGTTTTAGATTGACGAGCAATTGATCCATCGGAGTATTGCCAACTCGCTCCCCGATGCCCAGCGCTGAACCATGAACTTGATCCGCGCCGGCCTGAATTGCAGCGATCGAGTTGATGACACCCAGACCGCGATCCTGATGCCCGTGCCAATCGAGCCGGATGTTGCCACCTTGTTCCTCGATAATGTTCTTCACAAATCGAACCACCGACCGCGCGCCATCCGGAGTTGAATGTCCGACGGTGTCGCAGACGCAGACAGCCTTCGCTCCGCATTGAATGGCAGTCGTATAGAGCGCGCGAATTGTTTCCGGGTTTGCCCGCGTAGTATCTTCGGTGACATACATCACGGGCACTCCTTCACTGACGGCAAAAGTCACCGCCTCTTCAGTCAGTTTCAACAACTTGTCGACGGTCCAGTCTTCCGCAAAGAATCGTACAGCGGAAGAACCAATAAAAGTGCAGGCTTCGATCGCAATGCCCGCTCGTTGCGAGATTTCGATAATCGGCAGGATGTCGTTACGGTGAGTGCGGGCCGCGCAGTTAGGCCGAATCTTGAGCTTTTTCGAGACTATCTCACGCGCCATTAACTCCACACCAGCCGCATGAGTCCCGCCCGCGCCGGGCAAGCCGATATCCGCAGTATCGATGCCCAACGCATCCATCAAATGAAGCAGCTCGATCTTTTGTTCAACCGGAGGTTCGCTGACCGAAGGCGACTGTAAACCATCACGCAGGGTTTCGTCGTCAAAGCCTATATGACGATTGGGTGCAATCAATGCCGGATCGATTGTGTTCCAATCGTAAACTAATTCATCAAGCGACACTCAACCCTCCAACAATCGAATCAGTTCATAACTTCAGAGGCCCAACTTTAGTCTGCTGTTTGTGAGACCCATCAAACTGAGGCTTATACTCTGCCCCGAGAAGAAATTGATTACAGCAACCTGCCGTAGTCAATGTCAAGCCAGCCGTTTCACTGGCCGCTTTTGACGTCACTGGCCGCTCTGTTATAGCCTCTCACGCGTTTCATCTATGAGCGGTTTGGTTCTATTCTGTCGACTTTGAATCCACAACGTACAACGCAGATCAAAACAATCGCACTGGGCTCTGACCGCGCGGCGAAGATCATGGCGGTGAGAGCGAGCATTGCACGCGTTGCGGCCATCGATGGTTCCTGGGCTGAAGCGCGCGTGCTGGCCCGTGCCGTAGAAACAACGGTACCGGCAATGCCGCTGAACGACTGGGAGCTCATGCAGGGGGCCCGCGAAAGAGCGCTTGCAGTGCGCGACCAACTCCGCATCCAGCGACGAGACGCAGACATTTACGTCGGACTCGAAGGCGGATTTCATTCCATTTCGATTGAGGGAGAATGGCACACATTCTTGCGCGGCTGGGCGTATGCAACTGATGGCACGAACGGAACATTTGGCGCTGCGCCTTCGATTAGTGTTCCCCCGGCGCTGGCGAAAAAAGTAATTGAGGGACGACGCGAACTTGGGCTGGTGATCGATGAAGTAGCCGGAATCCAGGATGTGCGCAGTCGCCAGGGCGCATGGGGGATTCTCTCGCGCGATCTTGTCACCCGCTCGATGAGTTTTGAAGTAGCGCTGATTGCTGCGTTTGCACCGTTTTATAATAAGAAGATGTATTCTTGAGGCTCTTGAGAAAAACGCAAGCACGTTTGAACTCTTAACTTTTCCAACATGGAAGAACTCATCGCACAGGTAAATGATGGCGAGCCTACGCACCATTCGCGTTCAAATGTCGGTTGGATCGAAGTGATTGCCGGTTCGATGTTCTCAGGAAAATCGGAAGAGCTAATCCGCCGGCTGCGGCGTGCAAAGATTGCAAGGCAGAAGGTGCAAGTGTTCAAACCGGATATTGATTCGCGCTTCTCGGAGGATCATATCGTTTCCCACTCGGAGATGCGTCATGAGTCGGCAAATATTCGCAGTGCGGATGAGGTGCTGGCGAAAGTTGAACCCGATACGGAAGTTGTTGGCATTGATGAGGGACAGTTTTTCGATAATGCTCTGGTGGATGTCGCAACTCAATTGGCAGGGCGCGGTGTTCGCGTGATCATCGCCGGCCTGGATCAAGACTATACCGGCAAACCGTGGGAACCAATGCCACAACTGCTCGCCATCGCCGAGTACATTACTAAGACGCACGCCATCTGCATGAAGTGTGGCCAGCCGGCCAACTACTCACAACGCATCTTTGAATCGGAAGAGCGCGTGGCCGTTGGCGCAACTGGCATGTACGAAGCTCGCTGTCGCCAGTGCTTTGTTCCGCATGCCGATGCTCCGACCGTGCACTCGGACTAAGACGCGCGCACAGCCCTGGTCAGCCCGATGGGCAGTGACTATTGCGTTCGTGCTTCGCCCTCATTGGCTTCCGACGTCATTCGCGTGCGCACTTCTTTTAGCCCGCCTCCGAGAGTATCCTAAGTTCTCTCCTCCAAAAAAAAATTGTCGGAAACCCCGGACTGGCAATAACGAAATCTCCATGAAGAAACAAACGACAAAGCATCGTCCGAATAAAGGGCGCGTGCATCTGTCATTCGAAAGGGGGACTGCAATGATGCGAACGAGGCTTATTTTGAGATTGAGTTTGGTATTGTTTGTATGTCTGGAAACGTTTTTCGGCTTGGCTCCGGCCGCAGTTGCCGGCAACCGGTGTAAGGACCGATGCAATGAGGTGTACCGCCTGCGAAAAGATGTATGTCGAACTATACCGCTAAAGCACGAACGACATAGGTGTGAAAAGGCGGCAAAGCGCGGCAAGGACGACTGCAAACATCGCTGCCGCTGAAGTATTTGGCAGTAACGAGTGACGGGCTGCCGGCACTTCACCATGCCCGGTAGTCCGACGATGAGCTTTTTGCGAATAACGACGTCCAGAGGCGGTGAACTCAAGCGACTGTCTTAACTAACCTGAGTGAAAATCCCGTTTTTTTAATGAGGGCGCCGATGCTCACGTTGATTACTTGCAAGCGAGCATCGGCGGTGGGGTGAGTATTCTTCTGATCTAAAAATCTCTGGGTATTGATATTTGCGCCTCGAGCCGCAGAAGCCAATCAAGAGATTTCGTTGTTCACAAGTAATGACTTACATGAGAAAAACATTTCAGCCCTGAATTCGATGCGCTTTGCTATCCAACGTCCAGCGAATAACCTGATTGTATGAGTATGGCAAAGAGAAAGACATGAGTGGTGTTCCACCATCCGAAGACAAGATAGAGCGAGCTCCTAATCGCTTCCGTCTAACACGCAAGAAGTCTCTCCAGTCTCGTTCTACCATCCAGTTAGGTTCTACTTCTGACGTCTCCCAGATCCAGGGGGGATCATCGACGACTTCCGTAGAAGTCTTCCTGACCTTTGAAGAGGCTCAGGAAATCTACAGCAAGGTCTCCCCGAATAGGGGCTCCCCGTCAAAGAAATTTTTCACTCGCTTGGGGTGTGCATTCGCTTGGGTGGGACAGTCAAGAATCTAAGCTCGCCAGAGTGCAGCGCTACCAAAAGTTTTCAATTAGGAGACAAGACAATGAAGAAACAAGCGTTTGTTCTAACACTCGGGGTGGTTCTGCTGTCGGTCATGGTGGGTGTACTGATCAGTGTACAGGCTCGGAGGAATTCTTCCGCCGGCGGAGCCCGTGGACAAGAGCAGCGGGGAACCGAGACCGGTGACTATCGTCTCTCCGGACCTTACACGCACAAGAATCTGACAATCTTTCTGGTTCACGGCAAAAACACCATTAAAGGCAAGTCGTTTCTAACGCTCCAGGAAGCGCTGGTGCAAAAGAAAATCGTCGTTTACGAGACAAAGAGCGTCAACGAACTCTCCATTCAGAATCTTTCGGACGAGGATGTCTACGTCCAGTCCGGTGACATCGTCAAAGGCGGAGCGCAGGATCGCATGATAGGCGTCGATCTGATCGTGCCGCCGCGTTCAGGCAAGCTACCGATTTCGGCGTTTTGCGTGGAGCACGGGAGATGGAGTGGCCGCGGTAATGAACAGGCTAAGGTCTTCAGCAGTTCCTCTGATGCAGTAGCCACAAAAGAGATTAAGCTTGCCGCCAAACGTGAAAACTCGCAGGGTGGAGTCTGGCAGAGCGTAACCATGGCGCAAGAAAAGCTGAGTCGGAATGTCGGCACGCGAGTTAACTCGACGGTGTCAGAATCGAGCCTTCAACTTGCAGTTGAAAATAACAAGTTGCGAGAGACCGCCGACAGTTACATCAAGGCTCTTTCCAACATCGCAAACCGCAGCGACGATGTTATCGGTTATGTGTTCGCGATAAACGGGAAGGTAAACAGCGCGGACATCTACGGTTCAAACCTGCTCTTCAAGAAGCTCTGGCCAAAACTGCTCAAGGCTAACGCGATCGAGGCCATTGCGGAGTTGCAGAAGGACAAATTCAAACCTGCATCGGCTGATAGCGTGAAAGGATTTCTCTCCGAAGCCGAAAAGGCGAAGGGCTCAGACAAGGATGTCAACGCTCGCGTGAATCTACTTACGCGTGAGGACGATGAGAACATCTTGTTTGAGACTCGCGACCGCGCGCAAGAGGGCGCGTGGATTCACAGAAACTACATTAAGAAAAACTAAATCCGAAAGAAAAGGGTCAAGGGGTCATGGGTCATGGGTCAAGGGGAACAGGGAAAGAGGGGAATAGGGGCAGAGGGGAACAGGAAAAAGGTCCATCTATCCGACCGCTTCTTCTCCTCCCTTTACCCTTTCCCCTTGACCCTTTGTCCCTATTCCCCTTTTCCCTGTTCCCCCAAGATTTTCTAGTGGACGATTTTCGTTGAATACATGATGCCGTACATTTCATCTTGATGTTTGGGAAAGCCTCTGCCGTTGCTTGAGAGCATTAGGTTCACAAACTGCAACTGCCCCGCATACTTGCGGTAGGCCATCCATTGCAGTCTCCTGAAACCGTCCGGTTTCTCGGGATTCGCTTCGCGAAACTGAACACCCTTGAGACCGTCAATCTCGAGCCACTTCACTTCATCAACCTCACCGTTTTTTGCTCGCGACTTGGCCTGATCGTAGTATGCCTTGATGCTGATGTCGGCGGGAAAGCTCAGACCCACCCGGTGAGTCCCAAACAAGTTCCTTCGATTCGTTGGTGACCTCCTTCCACTGCGGCGGAACTGTCCACGACATTCCCTGTTGGTCCCACTTGACGGTTTGGCCACCGGCCAGCGCTTGCAACTGCGCCGCAGTCGGCGTGGCGTGCTCTGCTTCGCCGCTACTATCACTCGAGCTCGACGCAGACTTGCCCGGTCCGTTCTTGTTGTTTGAGCTTTTCAATTTATTCGTTAAGTTGCAAAGCGAGAGCGCAAATCCAAGGACAATCAGGACGGGAATTTGTTTCATAGGGTCACACTCATGAGAGAAAGTTGTAAAAGCAGTGCGCTTCTATTCCAAAACAGGGTGTTAAGTCAATGCTCGATCCGATTCTTATAGAGCCAACTGTTAGTTTGCAGACACGCGGGACGAAATTTGCAACGTCGAATTAGTGCGCCATTTAGATTTCAACAACCGGATACAACTCGTAACGAGACGCGAACTAACAGGTACTAATGCAGTTTGGATTTTTTGCCTATGAATGTCGATTTCACTATAGCCTTAGTGGCATGAGGTCAGTACCACCTCGCGGTAGCGGGTGGGTGTTAGATTCGCAATTGGACACAGCGGCATATCGAGCACTGCGGCCGTGAAATCGCCTGCTAGCAGGCGGAACCCACCCGCTACCGCGAGGTGGTACTGACCTCATGTCACTGCGACGAACGATGATCAGCGTTCGCTAATCGTGCTGCTAGTCAAACTGCATCAGTACTAACTAACAGTTTGCGTTACAAACCTGGGCGGTGCGTGTTATCCTAAGCCTTCCCTCCATAAGCCCCTTTCAGCAAACAGACCTCGGCTACAATTCTTCGGAGAGCTTATGAACACTACTGTCTTAAAACCGACGCGGTTAATTTCTCTCCTGGCAATTAGTTTGCTCGCCTTCGCGGCCGGCGCTTGCCAGAGAGTCGATACGAATGCGAACACTAATGCTGGTCTGACTGCGAATGCCAACACTTCGCCCGCAATTGCCAACGCGAATCTCTCACCCGGGCCCGCAACGGTAGGTACCGCGCGCGAGCCGGAAAAATATCGGGCCGTCCTTGTTTTTAGCGCAGAAACCGAAGGTGGGCAAAAGACCATTGGCATTCCTTCGCTGTCCGCTGAGATAGCGCGCAATGGCGCTGACCGTCGCATCGCCTTCAAACTGCCCGATGGGTCCGATCTGATCTACCTGGAGCAGGGAAATCAGCACATTGCGATCATGCCTGGCCGCAGGCAATATGCGGAGTTGACTCCAGAAGCAACTGGCATTCAATTGCAAAAACTAATGACACCGGGACAGGTCATTTCATATCTGGAAAAGCTAAAAGGAGTGGAACGAGTTGGGGACGACATCATGAACGGCCGCCCGGCGGACAAGTATCGTTATGCGCTAGCCACCAATACGTCTACGTCCGCAGGCCAGGTTAATACCGAAGCCTTTTTCTACGTTGACAAAGAGACCGGATTACCATTGAGGGTAGACATAACATCCGAGGCGACCGGAGATGTAAAGGGAGTAAAAGGCGCCAAGATCGTCGCCGAGATGCGCGACATCAGCACGAACGTTGAGGACTCGTTGTTTCAGGTTCCTGCAGGACTTGATAAAGTTCCGCCCGAGCAAGTGCGGGCGCAGATCAATGCGTTCACAAATACGGTTGCAGCTTTAGGCAAGGCGCTCCTGAGCAACATGAATACGGCGACGCCAACCGCAAGTCCGTCGCCGACAGCGTCGCCCGTGCAATAACCAGGTACCGAGAAAGCCGATGAGATACATACTGCTTCTACTTGTGGGAATCGCCATCGGTGCCGCTGCCACTATCTTCTTTCTCGGCGTACCGAGTGCAAAGTCGGTTCCCGGTGCACGTGTGCAAGCTCCGCCGGCGGGTGGTGATCCGCCGGCAACTGTCGTTGTCTCCATCAGCGATAGTTTTTTTGATGGGCTGCTGGGAACGGTTTTTCGTGAACTCGGTCCACCTACATTCAATCTTGCGGAAACAGCCGAGCCGTCGGGTCCTTCCAATATTAGCCGCACTGTTTTTCAGGCTGACTGTACCAACAGTGTGACCCTGGCTGCCGACGCCAACAACGTCAAGACGCAGGTACAGTTTGCCGGCGGCAAGATCTCAGCGCCACTTGTCTTTAGCGGCAAATACAATCTGTTGGGAAACTGCATGGAGTTTAAAGGCTGGGCGCAAACGACAATCCAACTTTCGTTTGACCAGCCCCGCCAAACGCTCTATGGCCGTGTGAATGTTGAAGGGGTCAACCTGGAAGGCGTCGCGCCGTTTGCCAATAATTTCGTGACCGTGTTTGTTCGCACGGCAATTGACAGCCGCGTGAATCCAATTCAGTTTTTGCTCCCGCAACAATTGCAGTTGCTGATACCGGTGCAGGCAAGCAATGGGTCAGTAAAGGCACAAGTGAAGGACGTTCGCGCGGAAGTGCAGGATGGGTCCCTGCGGCTGCATATCACTTACGACTTCGGTGGCGCGAAAGGGCAGGTGCCACAGGGATAAAGAATCGAACGCAACCCCGAATAAGTACGAAAAGTTGATAGTTCAGGGGGAGTGTTGGCAAACCAGCGGGGGCGAGCCCACCTTCCCAACCCCGAGCTTATCGGAGTTGAGTTACAGATTTTCAGTGAAACGGGTTCAGGGCGGGTTTAAAAGAACTAGTGACACCATCTCTCAGGTTAGGAAGGCGGGCTTGCCCCCGCTCCTCGACCAGGATTCACAGATCCCCAGCGACATCAGGCAGCATTACCGCCTTCCGCCAGGCTGCGCTGCCGTTCGAAGTGGTCCACGATTTCCTGCGCGGTCTTCTTTCCCACAAACGGCGTCAACTCAGAAACGGCAGCAGCTGCGATGCGATGAATGGAACCGAAGTGTCTCAATAGTCTTCCCTTGCGCTTCTCGCCCACTCCGGGAATCGCCGAAAGTTCGGAAGTGAAGTCACGAAGCTCGCGGCGCTTGCGATGGTAGCTCAAGGCGTAGCGATGCGTTTCGTCGCGAATCATTTGCAACAGACGAAGAATCAGCGAATGAGGATCAAGATAGATGGGTTCATGTTCACGGCCTTTCACGAGCAGGTAGGAAACCTGGTTGTGTTTCAATGGAGGTTTCACCACGCCCACCATCGGCACTGCTTCGAGATCGAGTTCGCGCATCGCATCAGCCGCGGCATTGAGCTGTCCTTTGCCGCCGTCAATCATGACCAGGTCTGGCAAGGGCTTTCCCTCGTCGAGCAGGCGGTGATAACGACGCAGCACCGCCTCACGCATTGATGCCACATCGTTAGCGCCTGCCACCGTCTTAATTCGAAACTTGCGATATTCCGAGCGGTTCATCTTTCCATTATCGCAAACAACCATCCCAGCTACATTCTCGGCGCCTTGAATATGTGAGATGTCAAACGACTCGATGCGCGCGGGAAAGCGCGGCAGCTCGAGGGTTTCCTGCAACTCCTCAAGCACAAGTTTCATGTCCGGCTTGAGAACACGGAAGCGCTGCTCAAACGCCAGCTTCGCATTCTTTTCGCCGAGGTCGATCAGGTCGCGTTTCTCGCCGCGCTGGGTGTAGTGAATTTTGACGCGCCGTCCTTTACGGGCGGTCAGGGCCTTCTCCAACAGTTCCCGATCGGTGAAATCCACCGGGACATGAATCTCTTTAGGCACGTAGTCCGTCGCGTAATACTGCGCCAAAACTTCACCGAGAAACGACGCGGGATCGAAATCATCTTCCGGCAGATCCTCCCAAAAGAATTCGCGCCGTCCCACGATGTGGCCCTCGCGCATCGTAAAGAGCTGCAAAGCGAGCCGCGGCCCTTCGCGATAGTAAGCGAAAATGTCAACATCGCGGTCGGGCGAGGTAGCCATCTTCTGTTGTTCAGAAAGCTTGATGACAGTCTTGCGCAGGTCGCGATACTTGGCCGCCATTTCGTAGCGCATCTCTTCCGACGCCTGGCCCATGCGCTCATGCAGCGTGTCCGCGAGTTCCGTGTTTCTGCCTTCCAGCAATAGCCGCACGTCGCGCACCGCTTCCTGATATTGTTCCGGCGTGCAGAGTCCCTTGACGCAGGGGCCAAGGCAGCGCTTGATGTGATACTCAAGACACGGACGCGGCGCCTTACCGTCGATTTCAATGTCACAGGTGCGGAGCTGAAAAGTTCGGTTGATTACATCAATAGTCTTGCGCGCGAGGCTGGCGGGCAGGAACGGACCGAAGTAGAGTGCACCGTCTTTTTGGATACGACGCGTGATAACCGCCTTTGGAAACGGTTCATTGATCGTCAGTTTGAGATGCGGATACGATTTGTCGTCTTTTAGGTTGACGTTGTAGCGAGGCTTATGCTTCTTGGTAAGCGTTGCTTCAAGAATTAAAGCTTCGACCTCGTTGTCAGTAACGATGACTTCGACGTCGGCAATCTGTTTGACGAGCGCGTCCGTCTTGCGGTCGAAGGGCCGCGCCTGGAAATAGGAACGCACACGGCTCCGCAGACGCTTGGCCTTACCGATATAGATAATTTTGCCGGCGCTGTCTTTGTACAGGTAAACGCCGGCTGAAACGGGGATTTCCTTAAGTTTTTCCGCTAATGTCACTGCTTAATACCGCGAACCGTAACTGTAAAGGTTACATTCTAACGCACCGAGGTAATGAAAATCACGAGGCTACGCTTCCGGGTAGTGGGTCATTTACAATGTTGAAAAGTCTTAGATGCACCTGCAATGGCCGCTTGCGTTAGCAAAAAGTTGTGGTCTATTGAGGATACTGTTGCTCTGTTAGATAATCCACCACATGCAAATTAGCCCCCTTGGAAAGACGGTTCTGGGCGTTTACCCCATCATGGTAGGACTCGTCATGATTATTTTTCACAAACAAGTCAAACAATGGAGGGATGATTGGTATGAACACTTGCCACCGGTTATCTGGCGCGGACCAACTGGCACACTCCTCACCGTTATGATCATCGTGTTTGGGGCAATTTCGATCCTCATTGGGGTTACGCAGCTTTTACTCGCATTTGTTTCAACATTGAAAATGACCCACTACCCGCTTCCGGGTAGTTACCTAATTTGGAAATTCTCTGTGCCTCCTCCGTGTTCTCTGCGTCTTTGTGGTTAGTATTTGCTTCACGTTTATTCACTACAGAGACACAAAGGGCACTGAGGTTTCACAGAGAAGGTTGAAAATAGGTTACTACCAACTTCCGGAATCAAAGTTAGATGAAGTTTCCCTTCACACTTCCAGTCGGCCGACCGTTTGATGCAGTTGGCTTTGGCCTCAACGCCGTCGACCATCTGATCGTGGTGCCGGAGTACCCTGCTTTTGACAGCAAGCTGCGCTTCCTCGATCACAAACAAACGGCTGGTGGGCAAACAGCCAGCGCGATGGTCGCGTTGCGACGGCTCGGACTGCAAACTGCTTACGCGGGACGGTTTGGTTCAGATGCTGAAGGACAGTTTGGTTTCCAGTCGATAAGGGATGAAGGCGTTAACATCGAATTCGCGGAAGTTGTTGAGGGCGCGCGCAATCAGATCGCTTTCATCATCGTCGATGCAAGCAGCGGTGCGCGCACCATCATCTGGGATCGGGATGAACGATTAACTTACCACGCAGATGAAGCGCCAGTGGTTCTCGCATCTCGTGGCCGCGTGTTGCACCTCGATGCGCACGATCCACCGGCATGTACGCGCATGGCGCGGGCTGCTGCTTCCGATCGTTCCGATCGTTCCGGGGCGACGATTGTTTCCGCCGACATCGACAATATCTATGAAGGCTTGCCCGAACTTCTCCCGCTTATCGACATCCTAATCACCTCGCGTGAGTTTCCCCATCGTCTGACAGGCATCGCCGACCAACGAGCGGCGCTCGTTGAATTGAAAGCTCGTTTCGGTTGTGGAATAGTCGGAATGACGAAAGGCGAGGACGGTGTCACTCTCTATTGCGAAGGACAGTTCATCGAATCACCTGCCTGCGCAGTGCCTGGTGGTTGTCGGGACACGACGGGTGCGGGCGATGCCTTTCACGGAGGATTTCTTTACGGTCTTTTGCGGGGTGAAGATATCGAGACGAGTCTGCATTTAGGGAATGCAGTGGCGGCGCTGAATTGCCGGTCACTCGGCGCGCGCAGCGGGTTGCCATCCGCAAGCGAACTGAATAAATTTCTGGAATCCGGTCCTGCAACCTTATGACGAAACGGAAGAGCTAATGGACGCGAAATTTCATCCGGCGATAGCTATGATTAAGTCGGGCGATCTTGAGGCGCTGCGGGCGCTGCTACACGAGGACCCTTCTTTAGCGACAACTCGGTCATCAAAAAGTCACCCAACCTTGCTCCAGTGTTTGGCTCTGGAGGCTCTCGACGTTCCTAACAAAGTGGAAATGGCACAAGTGCTCATTGACGCCGGCGCGGAGATTAACGGTCCGCTCGGCGCGGCTGCATGCATTGACAATGTCGAGATTGCCGCATTACTGCTCGACCGCGGAGCGGCGATCGAGGGTACTGGCAGTTGGTCGCCTTTGGAGGAAGCGTTGTACTGGAAAAACCAGGGTGTGATAGATCTGCTGTTGCAACGCGGCGCCTCAGTGCACAACCTGCGCATTGCGGCTGGCCTTGGTCGTACAGATTTGATCGAGAGCTTCTTCCGGAGCGACGGAAGCCTGAGGCCGGAAGCCGGCAAGATTGATTGGCCGTTTGGCGAGTTGCAAAAGTCGAATTTGACTGGCGCGATTAAGGAAGAATTGCAGGCGAAGGTTACCGGCTGGTCGAATGATTCCCAGGACATCATCAATAACGCCTTTGTCTATGCTTGTATGCACAACCACATCGACGCGGCGCGGTTGTTATTGCAGAAAGGTGCGCAGATCAACGCGGTTCCACCCGGTTTTGATTACTCAGGCACTGGCTTGCACTATGCGGCGCTGAACGGCCATCGCGCAATGGTGGGGTTCTTAATCGAACGGGGCGCGAATGTGAGCGTCAAAGATACTAAAGTTCATTCGACGCCTGCCGGTTGGGCTGACCATGGCGGTCATGCCGAACTCAAAAATTACCTGGAACAGATTGCCAACGCACAGAGTCACTAGAAACATGCGATTCATTAGCAGGCTGTTGCTCTGTTTCCTAGATTAACTACGGAAAAATCCCCGAATGGCATCCCGGTAAGGGCGGTGAAGCATGGATCTTCGTAGACGAAATTGTGATTGAGTAACGCTCTCATCTCCAAAGCATTTTCGGGACTTCATAACAGCACAAACAAGTCAGGAGAAATATAGTGGGGAAACTATTTCTGCCAGTTTTGTTAGGAACAAATCGAAAGAACCGCAACAGCGTGCATGCCGCCAAATGGTTGATTGGGGAGATGCAGAAGCGGCCCGAGATTGAAACGAAGCTATTTGATGCGACCGATTTTGCGTTGCCACGGGATGATTACGGCCAGGGACTCAAGGATCTTTTCCCGGAGTGGCGAGATGCGATTATTCGCGCCGATGGGTTAGTAATAGTTTCGCCGGAATATAACCACGGCTACCCGGGAACGTTGAAAGCGGTTCTCGATTTACTGTTGCAAGAGTATATACACAAGGCAGTGGCCTTTGTCGGCGTCTCCGCTGGTCCGTGGGGCGGGACCCGCGTCATCGAAGCCCTGGTACCGATGGTTCGCGAGCTCGGCCTGGCGGTTACTTCTAGCGATCTCAACTTTCCATTTGTACAAAGGACTTTCGACCCTGAGGGAAAACTTTTGGAGCAAGCTTTCGAGAAACGTGTAAAAGACTTTTTGGATGAACTTGTTTGGATGAGTCGCACGTTGAAGTGGGGCCGTGAAAACGTGCCTTCAAAATTCCATCCGAGCAAACCAACAACCCCATCCTAAATGCCTTAGGCGCCGGTTGGCACGGCCGTCGCCAAATGTTTGCTGAATAAATCAAGCACCCGCCGCCACGCATCGGCCGCTGCCTGGGGGTTGTAAACCTCGGAGCGCGTGTCATTGAAAAAGGCGTGGTCGGCATCATAAGTGACCACTTCCACCGGCAAGTCATATTTGCGCGCAGCTTCAATTAGTTGATTCACTTTCTCAGGATTGATCCAGGCGTCGCGCTTGCCGGCAATGAAGAGGGTCGGCACCTTTAAGTTTTTCAAAATATTTTCTTCGGGAATGTCGCCATAGAAAGGAGCGGCGGCGGCAAACTCGCTAATCTCGCACGCGGCGCTCATCGCAAACGTGCCACCCATGCAATATCCGGTGATGCCAATCTTTTGCACGTTATAGATGCGCTTGGCTTCGGCAATCGTTTCTCGAATTGTTTCCAACCCGTCTTCGATTGCCAGGCGTTGCATCAGCTTCGACGCCTCTTCCGTGTTTTTTGCCACTTCGCCGCGATACAAATCAGGCGCTAGGCAAAGATAACCTTCCTTCGCGTAGCGGCCGGCGATATCGCGAATGTGATCGTTGATCCCCCAATATTCCTGGATCAATATCACAGCTCCTACGGTGTCGTTATCAGGACGAGCGACATGTGCGGTAGTAGCGCCGTGCGAAGCGTTCAGATTGAGTGTTTCTGTTTTCATCGGAACTCCTCTGAAATATTGCCGGTTAGGTTCTTTGAGGGTCGATTATAGTGCAAAACTCGATGGTCCCGTAATACTCCGCTCGGCTTGGTAGTCGTCCAATTTGAAAGTCTTAGGTCCGAAGGACCGATAGTTAGTAGCCCGTCCGTCAGGGCGGGGACTCGATTCTCTCCTTGACGGGAGGCTCGAAGGGCCGGCACAAATCGTGGCGCACCTTCGGCGCTCAACAGACTGACGTCGTACCTACCCCGCCCTCACGGACGGGCTACTAACTGCCGGCCCTTCGGACCTACGAGTTCAACCGTTCGCCCCTACAGTTTCTTTCCCGCAAGTGATATAAAACCTTCGCTCTGCAATCACGTCTGCCGCCGTGTCAGTCAAGTTCATATGAAAACTGCTGCTCTACTGGTCGTGATCCTTTGTGCGTTTGTGTTCTCTCGGCCTCAGACGAGAGTCCAACCGGCGGATCTTGTTTTCAAAAACGGCAACATCTACACGGTCAACGATGCGAGGCCAAAAGCAGAAGCAGTCGCCATCAAAGGTGATCGGATTCTCTTTGTCGGATCGAATGGTGAAGCTGAGAAGTATGTGGGCAGCAATACTCGTGTGATCGATCTAAACGGCAAGACCATGTTGCCGGGAATGACTGACGCGCATCATCATCTCTCCGGCGTCGGCTTCCGCGAGGTGACGCTCAACCTCGAAGGCGTCACGAACCTCGAAGACTTTCTCGCCAAAGTTAAAGAGCGTGTGAATCAGAAACAACCTGGCGAATGGGTTACCGGACGCGGCTGGATCGAAACGTTCTGGACGCCGCCGGTGTTTCCTACGCGCTGGGACCTCGACAAAGTTGCCCCGAACAATCCGGTGATTCTGACGCGCGCGGATGGTCACGGCACCGTTGTCAACAGTGCTGCCTTGAAGATCGCCGGTATCGACAAAAATACGCCGAGCCCTTTCGGCGGTGAGATTTCCAGGGACAAACGGAGTGGTGAGCCAAACGGTATGTTGCTTGACGCTGCGCAGGATCTCGTGGAAAGACATCTGCCGCCAACCTCCGCAGCCGCGGCGGAGCAGGCCATTGTGTTGGGAGTTAAGCGCGATATTGAACTTGGTTGGACTCAGGTGCAGGACCCGGGCGGGAGCTTTGCGGAGGTGGAGCTGTTCAAGAAACTCCATCATGAAGGAAAGATTAAGCTGCGTATTTACAAGGCTCTTTCGGCGCCAGGGAAGGAAGCTCAACGACTCCTTCGCGATGGGCCAATTATCGGCGCCGACAATTATCATCTCACCGTGCGCACGCTCAAACTTTACGCTGACGGTTCACTTGGTTCGCGCAGCGCGGCGCTGCTTCAGCCTTATTCGGACATGCCGGACACGTCCGGCTTTTTAACAATCAAGGAAGAGGACTTGCAGCCACTGCTGCGGGAAGCCCTGCGAAAGGGTATTCAGATTCAAACGCACGCGATTGGCGATCGTGGCAACCGGTTCATCCTCGATCAATATGAGAAGGCAATGAACGCGGTGCCTAAAGGGGAATGGAAGATTAAGGAACCGCGCTGGCGTGTCGAGCATTCTCAAATCGTAAACCCGGCGGACATTCCGCGTTTTGCGAAGCTCGGCGTGATTCCTTCAATGCAACCGTCGCATGCGATCGGCGATTTACATTTCGCGCCAAGCCGGCTCGGGATTGCACGACTAGCCGGTGCCTACGCCTGGCAGAGTTTCATCAAATCGGGATCGATTGTGCCCGGAGGTTCCGACGCACCGGTCGAACGGGGCGAACCGATGATCGAGTTTTACGCCGGCGTGGCGCGCAAAGATCTGAAAGGCTTTTCAGGTGACGGCTGGCATCCGGAGGAAGCTGTTTCGCGCGAACAGGCGCTGCGTATGTTTACGATCTGGCCTGCCAACGCTGCCTTTGAAGAGAAACTACGAGGTTCAATTGAACCAGGCAAGCTGGCCGACTTCACGGTGCTATCCGCCGACATCATGAAGATTCCGGAAATGGAAATCCTGAAGACGCGCTGCGTGATGACTGTGATTGGCGGCGAGGTCGTTTACGAGGCTAAGTGAAACAGTCCGTTGCCGATGATTTCGACGATTCAACCAGCCCGCGGAGCAGGCGGTAGCATAAAGCCTGGGGTGAAGCGCAGCGCAACCCCAGGTAAGAGGCAAACCAAATTACCAGCCCGCGAAGCGGGCGACAGATTCGGGGGACGAGATGTCTGACTATGTTCCTGAGCGCGGCGACCTTTAAGTGAGCAGGTCGCAAGGAGTATTCCTATGAAAAGTGATTCCTCCCGCCGCGATTTTCTATCGCTTGCAGGCAAGGGTCTTGGGCTCGCCACCCTGTCTTCTGCCACAGTTGCTTCGTTGCTGAAGGAAGTTCAGGCAGCAACGAAGAGCGTCGCGCCTCTCAGGCCCGAGCAGGTCGCGATGGATGAAGATTACTGGGCGGTGATTCAAAACTCGTTTTCCGTAACTCGCGGCATCATCAATCTGAATAACGGCGGCGTTTCGCCCAGCCCGCGCATTGTTACGGAAGCGTTGGTGCGCTACATCTGGCAACAGGAAGATGCAACGGCCTACACGATGTGGCAGATACTCGAGCCGCAATCGGAGACCATTCGCACGGGGCTCGCGGAACTGTTCGGCTGCGATCGCGAAGAGATCGCGATCACGCGCAATGCCTCGGAGTCGCTTGAAGTTTTGCTGATGGGCATGGACTTCAAATCAGGCGACGAGGTTCTTACCACCACTCAGGATTATCCGCGGATGCTGACCACCTTGCGGCAACGGGAGAAACGCGAAGGTCTCTCTCTCAAGTTGATCAAAATACCGATTCCGCCGAGGGACCTGAACGAGATCGCCGTGGCATTTGAAAAAGGAGTTACCAGCCGCACGCGGCTAATTCTTATCGCGCACCAGATAAATATCACCGGACAGATTACGCCGGTAAAAGCTGTTTGCGACATGGCCCGTGCCAGAGGAATCGAAACGATCGTTGACGGCGCACATTCTTTCGCGCAGTTTGATTTCAAACAGAAAGACCTGGGCTGTGACTACTTCGGCACTAGCCTCCATAAATGGCTTTACGCGCCGAAAGGCACAGGCTTGCTCTACGTGAAGCGATCCAGGATAGAGAAGATCTGGCCATTGATGGCTGCAGAATCAAGACAAGCGAATGACATTCGCAAGTTTGAGGAGATTGGCACACACTCCGCCGCGCCCAAGCTTGCCATTGGCGAAGCGTTGCTCTTTCACAACGGCATTGGCGGTAAACGGAAAGAGGCGCGACTCAGATACCTCTCGCGCTACTGGATGAACCGGCTCAAGGACGTGCCTAAAATTCGCTTCAACACTTCATTTGATGCGAATCAATCGTGTGCGATTGCTAACGTGCAGATCGAGGGAACTAACCCCAGCGCCGTCGGCAGTTACCTATTTGATAAGCATCGGATTTTCACGACGCCAATTATCCATGAAGAGTTTCAGGGTATTCGGATCACGCCAAATATTTACACAACTCTCGGGGAGCTGGATCGTTTCTGCGATGTAATGGAATCGATTGCGCGAAGAGGTCTGCCGGCCTGATTCCGAGGCAGATATTGACACCCGTTTGTTTTTCTCTTAAAGTCCCGCTCGCCAAGCCCAGTGTTTCGTCAAATCCCGCTGCAATCCTCGTTTGCCGCAAACATGGTCTCGATAAACGCGCCAACCCCCGTACCAGCGTTCCCGAGCCTAACCCCCGATGTACGGGAAGGAGCTCAGAATGAAATTCAGGCATACGTTAATTGGTTCGTTAGTGTTGTTGGTATTGATCGTTGGTATCTCAGTTTTCGCGCAGGTCAACCGTCCCTATCATAACGGTTCAGTTTGGAGCATTGCATTCATCCGGATGAAGCCCGGCATGGAGACAGCTTACTTGAACTACCTTGCGGGACCGTGGAAGGCAAATCAGGAGGCGTCGAAGAAGGAAGGCTTGATTCTTTCCTACAAAGTCATAGGCACCGAAGGTCACAACCCAGGGGACTGGAACGTGATGCTCATGACTGAATATAAGGATTTGGCAACTATGGAAGCCAATGAAGACAAGGGAGACGCACTCGCGCAAAAGATGGTCGGCAACGATGAGAAACAGATGCAAGGATATAAGGACCGATCAGAGATTCGCGAAGTGATGGGTGATCGGCTGGCGCGCGAGATTGTACTGGTACCGAAGGCCCGCTAATAGAGAGTTGTTAAATCAACAATTTTCAGATGAAGAACCATGCGCCGCACTCAATCTTCAGTGCGGCGCTTTGGTTGCGGCTGACGGAATTCGTCATATTAACAGGACGGGAGCGCTGAGATGTCTCAACTGATCTCGAGAAGAACAATGCTGGGCGGAGCGATCAAGACCAGCGTTGGACTGATTGTGCTCAAGGAGTTCGCTTTCAACCCTCCGGCGGTAACGGCGTTCTCTCGCACAGCAGCGCAGGCTAGCCCTAATCGCTTTGAACCTGCTTACCAGCATCTCGATGAATACATTGCGCGGCACATGAGTGAGGTCGGCGCGCCTGGAATGACCCTGGCATTAGCCGATCGCAATGGCCTGCTGCGCAGCTCGCAATATGGATTTGCTGATGTGAAGGCGGGTATCAAAGTCAGCCCGCAGACACTTTTTGAGATTGGCTCGATCTCAAAATCGTTCGTAGCAATGGCCGTTTTGCAATTGGCCGAAGAAGGTAAACTCGATCTCAACAAGCCCGTCACTAACTACCTGCCCTGGCTCAAAATCGAATCTAAGTACGCTCCTTTTACGACTCACCATTTGCTCAGCCACACCTCAGGTCTTTCCGGTGTGCCGTTGTTAATGCGCGTGGCTGCCACAACATTGCGCGTCGGTTTTGAACCAGGATCACATTGGGTATATTCAAACATTGGTTACGTCCTGCTCGGTTTTTTGCTCGAGGCGATCGATAAGAAGCCATTTGCCTTGATTATGCGGCAGCGCGTTTTGAATCCGCTCGGCATGAATGCCAGTGCGCCTGTTATCTCCAACGAAATTCGCGAGCGTGTCGCTGTCGGCTATGGCCCACTGCAATCGGACCGCCCTTTCCCTGTTGGCGGCAAACTCGGTGAAGCGCCGTGGATTGAAGTGCCGGAAGCAGCCGGCAGCATCGCCGCGACGGCAAGCGACATGGGCAACTACTTGCAGATGCTTCTAAATCACGGTACCGGAGCAAAGGGACGACTGTTGTCGGAAAAATCTTTTGACCTATTTACTAAGCCGGTGATTAAGTCTGCGTTTCGTGGCGAGGATGCGAGCTATGCATATGGACTGTGGGTTAGTGACACGAATGGCCATAGGCTTTTGCGACACACAGGCGGAATGGTTGCGTTCAGCTCTGCGATGTTCGCCGATGTCACCGAAGGTTTTGCCGCCTTTGCCTCGGTGAATGCCGCACGGCTGCACGGTAGTTATAGACCGATCGCCGTCATTCGCTATGCTCTTGCACTTTTGAGCGCGGCGTCACGCGGGCAAGCGTTGCCTGAACCGCCACCACCGCCGCCTTCACCGTCAGCCATCAAGAATGCTGCCGACTATGCCGGTACATTTACATCGCCCGATGGTAGTAAGTTGATGCTGGTAAATGAGGGCGAGCAACTCATCCTGCAACATGCCGGGTCGCGGGTCGTGCTCGAACAAATGGGCAGAGATACGTTCCTGGTAAAGCATCCGGATTTCGCACTGTTTACGCTCGGTTTTGGGCGCGAGAAAGATGTCGTCGTGGAAGCCTTTCACGGCGCCGGCTGGTGGACAAATGAACGTTACTCAGGAGCGAAAAAGTTTGACTATCCAAAAGAGTGGGAAGCTTTCACCGGCCACTTTCATTCGGACAGTGCCTGGTACGGCAGTGCGCGCGTTGTGATCCGCAAAGGACAATTGCTGGTTGGTGGTGACCAGCCACTGGCGCCAGTTGAACCACGAGTATTTCGCCTGGCGGATGATCCAAGCGACGCTGATCGAGTCACCTTCGACATGATCGTGGACGGGCGGGCGACGCGCATGAATTATTCGGGGATTGAATTCTACCGCGCTTTTACGCCATAGTTGGAATCGATTCCGTTTAGAAAGCGCACTTGTGCAATACAGCGAGGGCCACCAACGTAAAGTTTTCAGGATGGCTGACAAGTCCGCTTGCTAAACGGAATAATCAACGAGAAACCAATAGAAGGAGCACTAATCATGTCTAGTCCTGCCGCACAACAACCATCGCCCCAATTATTTTTTCAAACCATCAATGCCTACCAGCGTACTGAAGGATTGAAGGCAGCTATCGAGCTGGAGGCTTTCACCGCCATCGGCGAAGGCAACGCAACCGCGCCGGAAATTGCGAAGCGGTGCGGAACCTCCGAGCGCGGCATGCGCATCCTCTGCGACTTTCTCTGCATCATGGGTTTTCTCAACAAAGAGGGCAGCCGCTACAGCCTGACACCTGACTCGGCAACGTTTCTCGATAAGCGTTCGCCGGCTTATCTTGGGAGCGCTATCGAATTCATTTCGTCGTCAACACTCACTGAACAATTTAAGAATTTCGCGGAGGTGGTTCGCAAAGGCGGCACGACTGTGCCCGATGGAGGGACGATTGCTCCTGAGAATCCTATCTGGGTGAAGTTTGCGCGCGGTATGGCGCCGATGATGGCGCTGCCGGCGCAGTTGCTGGCGAAGCTCGTCGACCCAACTGCAGATCGAAAATTAAAAATTCTGGATATCGCAGCTGGCCACGGTCTCTACGGACTTGCCTTTGCGAAGAATAACCCTCAAGCCAGCGTTGTGGCCCTTGATTGGCCCAACGTGCTTGAAGTCGCGAAGGAGAACGCACGGAATGCCGGAGTTGCCGACAGGTATTCCACGATCGAGGGCAGTGCTTTTGATGTCGATTACGGCTCGGGCTATGACCTGATACTCTTAACAAACTTCCTGCACCACTTCGATGCACCGACAAACGAAGCGCTACTGCGGAAGGTCCATACGGCGCTTGCTGAAGGTGGCCGCGCGATCACGCTCGAGTTTGTGCCGAATGAGGATCGCATCTCGCCGCCCGATGCTGCAGCTTTCAGCGTAATGATGCTGGGCGGAACGCCGGCCGGTGATGCTTACACTTTTCCGGAGTTGGAACGAATGTTTTCGAATGCCGGCTTCGCACAAAGCGAACTACACGAGTTGCCGCCGACGATCCAGCAAGTAGTGATCTCGAATAAGTAGACGGTGAATCCCGCGGAGGTAAGTTGGCTTACACTCGTGAGAGACAACGGGGTCAGGATTACAAACGTAACAACTGCCAGGGCGCGTTGCGTTTTCATTTTTCCTCCTGACTTTCGTGATACAAATAGGAAACGCTTCAACGCTCCAGATGAAGCGATTCATTTGGGGTGGGGTTGTTTTAGACATGATGCTCCTAAGGAGCAGTGTCAGTTAAAACTTTCTCAATAGGATTTTGGTTTGCAAGCACTGCCGCAATTGCCTTCAAAAGGGCATCACCGCTGAAGGGTTTTGAAACATAGGCGCTAAAACCGGTCTCCAGGGCCTGATTCCGATCGAGGTAGGCGTGGGCGGTAACAGCCATGCAGGGTATGGTTCGAGTCCGTTCGTCGATTTTCAGCTGCTGGAAGACTTCCCAGCCATCCAACACGGGCATCGATAAGTCCATGAGAATGAGATCGGGCGGTTGGGCGCGGGCAACTGCCAGGCATTCGCTTCCATTTCGTGCCTCACGCACGTCATAGCCTGCTCCCGAGAGCAAAAGCAGCAGGAGCTCGCGATTGTCATCATGATCGTCGGCAATTAGTATAGTAGTGGCCATTAAGTAAGGTGCGGAGCCAATGGAATAACACATTGGTACCCGATGGGACTTATAGCTCAGGGTTGAAGGGGTGTCAATCAGGGTCAAGGAAACGATTTCTTGACTCGCTGATTCCCACACGGCCATAATCAGTAAAGAGACGCACTGCCCCCGCCAGGTCTCCAACTAGCATTTATCTCAGGTATGATTCTCACCAACGAGGGCGCGTTCAACTTGATCCTTCAACGGAGGAATACACTGTGGTCAGCGGACAACTGGAAGAGAGCTTGCGTCACGATATAGAAAGCTATATCGAAGGGCGCATTACTGGAATCAAACAAGAGATTGCCGCGCTTCAAAGCCAACTCAATGAGTCGCTTAGCCGGCTCCTGGATCGGCAGGCAGAGGTCCAGCTTGACGGCGGCGTCGCTGCTTCAATCATGGAGCACCTGCGAGCGGCACACGAAGAAGGCATCGATCTCGCTGCCTCCGAATCGTCGCGCGCAAAAGCTTCAAGCGACATGGCTATTGTCAAAGCGGCCATCACTGAAATCGACGAGCAGGATTCGCAAGCAAACATCCTGAAAATTCTTGTCAACCGCGCCGCGTCCTTTGCGCCGCGCGTTGCTTTCTTCGTTATCAAAGGCGAGCAGAGCATTGGCTGGCGCGCCCGCGGCTTTCAGGGGACAGTCGGCGACAACGCAATACATCAAATGTCGTTTACAGTCGCCGCCGATACAGTAATCGGTGACGCGGCAAGATCATGCAAGCCATGGAGCGGCGGGCCGGGATCACATTCTGAGGACCATATGATCCTCAATCGTCTGGGCGAGCAGCCGCCCACTCGCGTTGTCGCCGTGCCACTCGTCGTGCGTAATCGCGCGGTGGCAGTTTTATATGCCGACTCCGCTGATCTCGACTCGGAAGCGATCAATTTAGAAGCTCTCGAAACGCTCGTTCGCGTATCCGGTATGGCCGTTGAGTTGCTCGCCGGCCGCGCCGCACCGGCAAGGCAATCGGCAGCACCTCAACGCGCTCGCACGGAAGAAGCGGCAGCGGAAGAACCCCAGCTTCACGAGCCGCACGCATACGCGCCGGCAGTGGAGTATGATGAGATTACACCGGTTGTTGAAGAAAGCGCGCCCGCCGCAGAAATAGCACAAGCACAACCTCAATCAGAGACACAGTACGTCGGCACTCAACCCGAACCTTGGGTTGAACGGCAGCCTGAATTTCAGGCCGAAGGCCAGCCCTACTATGAACAAGCAGAGGCTGCTCCACCAGTCGAAGCTCCTGTAGAGATAGTGGCTGAGATCGCTCCGCCGGTGGACACCGAGGGGGCCGCGCCGGCAGCAACTCCCAGACGGCGCTATGGGCTGGATGTCGAACTGCCTGTTGAGGTTGCGAGTGAAGAAGAGCGGCGCCTGCACAACGACGCGCGCCGTTTTGCCCGTTTGCTGGTTTCGGAAATCAAACTCTACAACGAACAAAAAGTTACTGAAGGCCGCTCGCAGGGTGATCTTTACCCGCGCCTGCGCGAATACATAGATCGTTCGCGTGAGATGTATGACAAACGGGTCAAGCCGGAAGTGGCTCAGCGTTATGACTACTTCCACCACGAGTTGGTGAACACGCTTGCCGAAGGCGACGCAGCTAAACTTGGTAGTGCTTACCCGGGAGCAACGGTTTCAGCGTAAGACGCGACTAAGTTTCGAGTTTCGGGTTAAGGTGAATTTACAGTTTTTGGCGGCAACACTTAGCCGCGTGAAAACTTGAAACCTGAAACCTGAAACTTGAAACTGTTTATGGAAGTGCAAAAGTTGATCAAGAGACTCGGAAAGTATCGTCTAACACTGATTCTTGTAGGGCTTGGCATCATCGTTGGCTCCTCTCTGCCGGCGTTTATGACCGCAAGTTGTCTGACGTGTCAACAAACTCCCGCTGAAATAAGAGCACTCGAAAGTTTACGTGCGATGACACGTGGCGGCGTATTGCCCTCGGAAGACGTGGTGGCGCGCATCGAGTCGGATTTTCCGCGCACGAAAGCTGCCGCGCTGGCAAGGATAGCGCTCGCTCGCATAAGGATTAACGGCAGGGATTTTGCCGGCGCTGCGACGCTGCTTGATTCCACTGTAATCCGCGACCACAGTACGCTGGGAGACTACGCGCTTTTTATGCGCGCCGGGGCACTGGAACAGGCAGGTCGCCTTCCCGAAGCACGCATAGTTTACGAGCAACTACTCAGTGATTACCCAGCGTCGCTTCGAACGACAGAGGCGACGTTGCGCGACGCAAATATTCTGATGCGCAGTGGTACTGCCTCCGCTGTTCCCCTTCTCTTGAGGGACCTTTTTGCCAGCGACAACCCAACCGCAGTGCTGCTGACAGCTAAAGCTCAAGAGCAGACTTCTGATTCGACACGAGCACTCGCGTCCTACCGTCGTCTCTATTTTTACGCTCCCGCTTCAACGGAAAGCCAGGAAGCTGCAACAGCAATCTTGCGGCTCGGCTCAACGCCTTCGCCCGCCACAAGCGATGAAGCAGTAGCTCGCGCAGACAAGCTGTACGAGGCGAAGCGATTTTCTGATGCGCTGCAATCTTACAATGACACATTTGCGAGATTTCCTGCTGCGGCAAACGTCGAAGCTCAACTGCGGCGCGTCATTGCCGCAGCCAGCGTCAGGAAAGTAGCGGACGCGATTAGCGCTCTGAACACGATTCCTTCGTCCGCCGGCGAGACGCGCGCGGAAGCGCTTTACTACGTTGCCCAGGCCTGCGCGCGCGCGAAGCAATGGGAGCAAGCGCGCGCAATTGTCGAAGAGTTACGGCGCAGCTTTACCAGTAGTCCCTTCACGCCGCGCGCCCTGGTAGCAGTTGGTCAGATTGCGGAAGATGCAAACAACGATGCTGATGCTTCCTATTTTCTGCGTACCGCCGTTAATAGTTACCAGGGCTCAGGAGAAGTGGCGCAGGCGCAGTTTGATCTGGCCTGGATGACTCATGAGAGCAGGAACTTTTCGGAGTCGTCGAAACTACTAACAGAGCATCTCGCTTACTACGCCGACAAGAATACAGACAATCGAGGGCGTGCAGGCTACTGGGCAGGTCGCGATTCGGAACGCGCCGGCAAAATCGCCGAAGCGCGTGCGCTTTACCGGGCGATGCAGGGGCGCTACGACGCCAACTGGTATGGCTATCTCGCCAGGCAGCGATTAGATGCCATGCTTCGCAGCGGCATTGCAACAGTGCCGCCAAAGTCTTTCCCTGCCGATTCTGTAATCGGGCGCGCGATTGCAAATTTGCAAACGGTGACCGTTGCCGAGGAGACAGCCGGCGTGACAGAAGACAAACAGATCGTCAAGGCTGATGAGCTTAATAACGTCGGCCTTAACGATTGGGCTCTGGAGGAATTGGCCGCCGCCAGTGGCTCGGCGGGAAACAGTCCCAAAGTTAATCTGGCAATCGCCCGAATTTATCGTTCTGAGGAAGACAACGTACGTGCGCTTAACGTACTGAAGAAAAGTTTTCCCGACTATTCACAGATGAAACCGGAAGAGCTAACGCCTGAGGAATGGGACGTCTTCTATCCACTTTCTTACTGGGACATCATCGTTCAGGAATCGCGCGCCAGAAACCTCGATCCGTTTCAAGTAGCCGGTTTGATTCGCCAGGAGACGGTGTTTATGTCGCGCGCACGCTCCTCGGCCCGGGCGTATGGACTGATGCAGGTATTAGTGCCTACAGGCGTGCTGACTGCAAAGAAGTATGGTCTGGAGCGAACGATTACGGAAGAGTCGCTTTACGAGCCGCGTTTGAATATTCAACTAGGCACTGCGTATCTGCGAGATCAAATCGACAAGTTTGGCCGCATCGAATACGTAGCGGCTGCCTACAACGCCGGTCCGATTCGCGCGGTGCAATGGCGAGCATCTCTGCCTGCGGAGATGGATGAGTGGGCAGAAGCCGTGCCGTTTAAAGAAACTCGCGGCTATGTTCAGGGAGTTGTGCGGAATCGACTTCAATATCAACGGCTCTACGATGCGAATGGCAAGTTTCGTCCCGAGGTTGGAACTCGGGCGGTAACAAAACAACCGGCAACCGGCGCCACACCGGGAGCAGAGCCCGAGGATTCATCGGTGCGTAAGAGGCGCGTTAGCGGAAACGAGCATGAGGAATGAAAACTCAGAAGGCAAAATTGGCGATGGAGAATTGCAGGGGCAGGGCGTTTACCTGCTCGCCTCATTCGTCTGAACGAAAAACAGGCAGCGCCAAGCCCAACTGTTACAGCCTTGCTGCGTTAATCGTTCTAATCGCCTGCCTGGTTTTTCCAGTCCAGTCAATGGGCCAGCCACGCTCCAACACGCCAGTCACCATCACCACTCAGCCCAACGCAATCATCTGGATCGACGAAATTCGCCGAGGTGTTAGTGACGCCTTAGGCAAGCTCGAATTACAGAAGGTTTCAGCCGGTCGTCACACGTTGCGAGTTCGGGCAACAGGATTTAGAGAAGTAACAATGCCGTTGCTTGCCGGCAAGCGAACCCAGGCGGTGAAACTCACAAAGACTACGGATCAGGCAGAACTTACGTTTCAGCAAGCTGAGGATGCACGCGAAAAGGCGAGGGATGATACGTCGCGACAAAGGGCGGTGGAGCTATACCGGGCAACGTTGAAACTTCGTCCGGCGTATCCGGCCGCGCACGTTGGCCTGGCGCGCGTATTCCTCGATTTGAATCAATATCAGGCGGGCCTCGACGAAATTGCAGCAGCGCGGCGCACTCGCCCTTCCTATCCGGAAGCTTCCGCCGTCGAAGGGCGCATCAATCGCGAGGCTGCGTTCACGGACGAGGCCATCAAGTCATTTCGCCGGGCAATCAGAGAGGGGCGCGGAATTCAGCCGGAGGCGCACGTCGGTTTGGCGCGAGTGTTGGAAGAGAAGGGCCAGTATGACGAAGCCATCCTCGAGTTTCGCAAGGCCATTGATCAGCTTGCGGATTCTGAGCCTGTAATTTACCAGCTCCTGGGCGCGGCTTACGAGCGTACACAGAAATACAAAGAAGCTGTGGC
>WNGE01004227.1_pt1 | contig 28928 bp, 29 predicted proteins | sample 5400651 | NCBI WGS metagenome assembly WNGE01 (sample SAMN13153370, study PRJNA577476) | soil metagenome | isolation source: 60 cm soil or saprolite under grassland replicate 2 | place: USA:California | collected 2016-06-15
CTGCGGCTCGGCATTATCCCCCCACCGCCCCCGGGATGGCGTGACATCGCGGGGCCGTTCGGGTGTAATCCCCCGGGAGGAACCACGTGGACGACGAAAGCGATCCCTGGCCGCTCGACCAGCCCTTCCGCGGGCCGAACTCGGATCGCCTGACCGGCATCCGGATCCCGCCCCGGCACCTGTGGCTGTTTCGCCGCCGGCAGCTCCGGAAGCGCTGGTACTACGTGTCGTTCTGGAGCCCCGAGCTGTTGCTCTGCGCGGCCCGGGTCGAGGTCGGCCCGTTGGTCCAGCGCTACTGGGCGGTGTGGGACCGGAATGAACGCCGCCTGACCAAACGGACCCGCTTCCTTCGCCGCCCCGTCAAGTTCCATGACGATCCGAAGCTGATGAGGATCCGCGACCGGGGCGTTAACGCCGAGGTCACCCTGGTTCCGTCGAACGAGTTCGTGGTGTACCGGCCCGAGGGACGGGCGTACATCTGGTCGCGCAAGGAGCTGTGCGTGGGGGCCACGGCCACCGTCACCATGGGCGGCGTCACCAGGAAGGTCGAAGGTGTGGCCTTCGTGGACGACAACGCGGGGTATCACTTCCGCCACACCCGGTGGCGGTGGTCCGCCGGAGCCGGCCTCGACACACAGGGGCGGACCGTGGCGTGGAACGCCATCGTGGGCCTGTTCGACACGGAGAAGAACAGCGAACGGACCCTGTGGATCGACGGCGTCCCCACCGAGCTGGACGAGGTGCGGTTCTCCGACGACCTGAAGGTGGTCACGTTCAAGGAAGGTGGCTCGGTCCGGTTCGAACAGGAGGCCGATCTTCTGAAGCGGGTCGGGCTGTTCGTGATCCGCTCGAAGTACGACCATGCCTTCGGGTCCTACTCGGGCACCCTCCCCGGCGGGATCGAGCTTCGCGAAGCCTTCGGCGTCAGGGAGCGCCAGGACGCGCTGTGGTAGCTCTTTGGCCGACTCCCTGACCTATCATCGGTGCGGGGATGTAGCTCAGTTGGTAGAGCGCCTGCTTTGCAAGCAGGAGGTCGCCGGTTCGAGTCCGGTCATCTCCACGGGAAGTACGTTTAGAAAACCTTAGATCCCTGTGACCGCAGCTGTGGGGGTCCCACTAGGGAGTTCCTTGGACCGAGAACAAGCGCCACTCCCCCGAAACCCCTTTCAGTGACCGTTCACCTCGATCGATGAACTCGATGCCCGATCCGGCCACCAGGTCCACCAGCGTCCTCGTAACCAGAACCTCCTGGGGCTCAGCGAGAGCCGCCACTCTCGCCCCGATGTTCACCGCGATCCCGCCGATGTCGTCCCCGCGGATCTCGATTTCCCCGGTGTGGAGTCCGCTCCTCATCTGGATACCGAGTCCCGCCACCGCTTCCCTTATGGTGCAGGCCGCTTGGATCGCCCGGGCGGGCCCGTCGAAGCTGGCGAGGATCCCATCGCCCGTGGTCTTTATCAGGCGGCCCCGAAAGCGATTCAGCTGCCGCTCCACGAGAGCATCGTGGCGGTCGAGGAGTTCCTTCCAGCGAAAGTCGCCGAGGTTGGTGGCGGTTGCGGTCGAATCGACGAAGTCCGTGAAGAGTACGGTGGCGAGAACCCGCTCGGGAACCCGCTGAGGCCGCGTCCCGGTGACGAACTCCTCGATCTCATCGGCGATTTCGTCGGAATCTCCGAGGAACGGGAGGATGTCGGATCCGGGCAGCTCCACGTACCTCGCCCCAGGGATCCGATCGGCAACGTATCGGCTGGCGTGCGCGGGCGCAGTGGGCATCGAGTCTCGGGTAATGACGAGCGTCGGAACCGAGATGGTCGGCAGCACGGGCCGAATGTCGACACCGGCAATCGTTCGCATGAACGCCGCGGCGCTTCCAGGTGTCGCTCCCACCCGCTCCGCCTTTGCGGCCCATTCGCGGAACTCCGGATCGTTCAACCTGGACTGATTCGAGATCGTGGCCAGTCCGCCCGTGCCCCATATGGATTCGATCAGTTCGATTGTTTCCTCGAGAACCTCTGAGGTGAACCCCCAGGGGTGATCGTCGTCCGCCATCAGCGTGGCGGCGGGGGCGTAGAGAACGAGAGCCCTGACCCGCTCGGGATAGGTGGCCGCAAACAGGGCGCAGACCGCAGCGGCATCGTAGTTTCCGAAGAGAACTGCGCGATCGGAACCGACACCATCCATGACAACCCGGATGTCATCCATCCGCTCTTCGAGCGTCGGGATGCGACTCATGCGGTCGGACATCCCGATACCGCGCTTGTCGAAGACGATCTCTCTGGCAAATGCCGTCAGGCGTTCGGCGAAGCGGGTCCACTCGGGCAGCTCGTCGAGCACCTCGAAGGGGAGTATCCAGCCCGGTTCCACGACGAGATCGATGGGACCTTCGCCGCGTGTCGCGTAAGCGATGTGAAAATCGCCGCTCTTCGCGTATCTGACCTCGGACATGTTCCCCCTCGCTCGCGCCGTTCGATTATCCCAGCACGATCGGGGCGGAGGCCAGGAAGATTTCGGAGCGGTTCGCGCACCGATCAATCAAGACCACCTTCACCTCATCCCGAAGGGGTTTCTACGGCCCCGACACCGTGTGCGCCCGAACCGTGACGGCCGACAGGCGGCCTTCGAGCGGCTCCACGCCGAGGCCCGGCCCGGACGGCACCATCATGGTTCCGTCGGACTCCAGCACGAACGGCTCGGTGAGATCCTCGTCGAAGTAGCGATCGCTGGCGCTGGTGTCGCCCGGCATGGTGACGCCGGGCAGCGAGGCCAGCGCGAGGTTCTGGGCCCGCCCCACGCCCGTCTCGAGCATCCCTCCGATCCACACCGGTATTCCCGCAGCCATCGCGGCGTCGTGGACCCGCCTCGCCTCCAGCGGTCCGCCCACCCGTCCCGGCTTGATGTTGATGACCCGGCACGCGCCCAGCTCGATGGCGGCCCTAGCGTCGGCGGCGGACCTGATCGACTCGTCGAGGCACAGGGGGGTTCGAAGCCGGGCCTGCAGCCGGGCATGATCGGCCAGGTCCTCGTGGTCCAGCGGCTGCTCGATCATGACCAGGCCGAGCTCGTCGAGGGCCTCGAACACCGGGGCGTCGGCCAGCGAATAGGCTGCGTTGGCGTCGACCGACAGCGGGGTGTCGGGAAGGGCCTCCCGGATCCTCCGGACCACCTCGACGTCCCGCCCGGGTTCGATCTTCAGCTTCACCCGCCGGTACCCCCTGGCGAGGTACCCACCGATCTCCTCGAGCATGGCCTCGGGCGTGGCCGCGATCCCCACGCTCACCCCGCAGGGCACCCGATCCCGGACGCCACCCAGCCACCGCGACAGGGACAGGTCCTGGCTCCGAAGCCACGCGTCCAAGATGGCCGACTCCACCGCGGCCTTCGCCATCCGGTGCCCCCGAACCCAGGCCAGGCGCCGTCCCACGTCCGCGGGATCGCTCACCGGCCCGCCCGAGAGCAGCGACGGCCCGAGGTATCCGGCCAGGACCGCCCACGCCCCGTCCAGCCACTCCTCGGAGTACCGGGGCTCGGGCGAGGCCACGCACTCCCCCCAGCCCTGAACCTCGCCGCAGTCGGCCCGCACCAGGATCGCTCGCTTCTCCCGCTCCTCCCCGAAACTGGTTCGGAACGGCCGCACCAGAGGGAGGGCCACCTCGCGCAGATCCACCGAACGGACCTCCACCGACGGCCCGTGATTCACTCGGGCTCCTCGAACACATAGGCGCCGTCGAACCACGTCGCCACCAGCCCGGCGTCGAAGCACGTTCGAAATGCCTCGGCCCCGGCGTCGCGCCATCTCGAGGCCAGAGCGGGGTCCCGCGACCTCAGCGCGTTGTGGTCCGGGGGAATGGCCACCGTTGCGCCGGGCGCGCACGAAGCCCCGGTGGCTCGGGGTTCGGGAGCCTCGGGGTTTCCCACCGCCTCCAGCAGGGCCGGACCCGGCGACGGCCTGCGCGGGGCGCCCGCGAGGGCGCGTTCGACCCCCGCCGACGCCACCCGCCACCGGACCTCGAACCGGTCGCTGCGATCGCCCCGGTTGATCCGGTCGGTCATCTCCCCGTAGAAGCTCGGAAGGAACCGGAAGGCCTCCGTTCCCAGCTTGGCCAGGTTGAACCTGGCGTTGCGGGCCACCAGGGGATCGAAGGTCCACCGGACCTCCTCGATGCCGTGATCGAGGGCGTGGGCCCGCTGGGCCAGCTTGAGGGCGAACCCGACCCCCCGGTCCTGCCATCCGGGAACGGCCGCAAGCATGTGCGAGTGGACGTGCAGGCCGCCGGTCAGCCCGGCGAAGCCCAGCACGAACCCCACCAGGTCGCCTTCGGCCTCGGCGCCGTAGAGCACGCACCCGGCGTGCTGGAGCGCGCGGAGCATCTCCCGGGGCAGCACCTGCTCGCCCCACACCGCCTCGATCACGGCGCGGACACGGTCGCAGTCTTCGAGCGAGTCGAGGGGGGTGACGGAAACGCCGGAGCGCGAGGACGAGGCCCGAACGAGCTCCCAGGCCGTCGAATGCCGCCCCATCAGGGCGGCGAGTCTAGCGCCCGGCGCTTGCCGCCCGGGGCGATGCCATTCGGACCCGCCGCGGGACCAGCCGAACGCTCCCCAGCTTCCGCTCGGCGATGGACCTGGGGACCATCTCGAGCAGCCGCGCCAGCGCCACCTCCATCCCTTCGACGTCGGTGAGAGGCATGAGGAGCGCCAGCTCGTCGGGGCCGGTTCGATATACACGATCCCGCCCCCGAAGCATGAACGGGACGACCTCGACCACGGCGCGTAGCAGGCGCTCGGCGGCCTCGTCGCCGTCCCGGCGACGGATCTCGGCCGCCGGCCTTACCTCGAGCGCCACGACGGCGGGCTCGCCCGTGCCCGACGGCGCCCGGGCCATCTCCGACTGGAGGTCCCTCCGCAGGGCCCGGAAGCTGCCCGCGCCCGTGCTCGGATCGATCAGCCCCAGCTCCTGAGGCTGCGCGTCGCCCATCGAAACGGGCCCTCCCTCCGCGATGCGCGGCGGGCGCCCGGTCGGATCGAGCGGGACCACGGACGCGTCCGGTGTGCCCCAGGCGTTTGGCAGCCATCCGCCCGCCTCCCGAGAACCGGCGATCGCGCGGGAGGGAGCGATCCGCGAGGGATCCGCCCGCTGCTCCTCCCTGGTCAGGATGAGCTGGACCGACAGGAGGACGTCGCCGCGCTCGAAGCCGTACCCATGGACCGGAGCCATCCACCATGGTGTCGGCCGCGGCCGGGGTCAGGTTGAGCGGACTAGCTCGAGGGAGGAGGGAGCTCCTGCCACTCGCTGTCGTCGACGCCGCCGCGGCGGCGCTTCATCATCTGCATCAGGGCCGCGAACGCGCCAGCGATGGCCGCGAACAGGAAGAACTTCCTGATCTTCCCGCCTTTCTTCTCCCCCATCATCGCCTCCTAGGATCGGCGTGGGCCTGGATGGACTCGAACCATCGACCTCATCCTTATCAGGGATGCGCTCTAACCGCCTGAGCTACAGGCCCTTTCACCGCAAACCTGCAACGGGCGGCAGGGTGGCCGCAGCCAAGCCTACTCGCGGCCTCTTCGCACTGTCAAAGGAAGGGCCGCCTCAGCGCCGGTCGCCCAGGGTGACCTGGATCCCACCGACCACGTCGGAGACCAAGTTGTACAGGAGCGTGACGAACAGGTTGACGAAGGACCACACCACCACGCCCAGGACGCCGATCAGGAACAGCCGGGAGAAGATCCAGAAGCTGTGGAACTCGAAGGGCTGCCGCTCGCCCAGGATGGTCTGCAGGACATGGGCCAGGGAGTCCATGACTCCGATGACCGACACGACCCAGTACAGGATGAGCAGCGCGAACAGGAACACGAGCATGAGGCAGAAGTAGAACAGGAGCGAGAATTTGAACACCGACCAGGGCTGGACCTTCTTGACCACGACCCTGGTCTGCCGGGCCGCGGCCCTCGTGTCCTCCACGCGCGCCGTAACCCCGGTCTCCCGGACCACCGCTCTCATCCCTCGACCACCCCTACCCGCCGGAGCCTGGCCACCGCCCTGGTCAGGTCGGCGCCCTCACATGCTCTCACCACTTCGGACACGTCTTTGTACGCGTACGGTGCCTCTTCGGCAAGCAACCCGGCCACCGCACAGCGCATCCGTACCCCTCCGTGCACCTCGTCACGCCCCATTATGGTTCACCGATGAGCGCCCACCGGGTGACGCCGGCCCCCGTCGCGGGCCGCCGCGACCTTCGAACCATCCTCCTGGTCCAGGCCCTCCGGGCGCTCCTGTACGGCTTCGGGAGCGTGCTGATCGGATCGTCCCTGGCCAGGGCGGGCTACTCGGACGCGAAGGTCGGCCTGGTGTTCACCGCGATGCTGGCCGGGTTCGCGGTGACTTCGATCGCCGTCGGCACCCGGGGGGACCGGATCGGCCGGCGCAGACTGTACATGGCCCTCCTGCTGCTGATGGGGGTGTCGGGCACCGTCTTCGCTCTCACCCGGTCGTTCCCGCTGCTGGTGGTGGCCGCCCTGACCGGCACGGTGTCGACCGACCCCAACGAATCCGGACCGATCACGTCCCTGGAGCAGGCCATGATCCCGCACGCGGCGTCCACCCCCTCCGATCGCAATCGAGCCTTCGCCCGATACAACGCGGTGGCCTACCTCGCGGGTTCCGTCGGCTCGCTGGCCGCCGGCGGTCCCGACCTGTTCCGCCGGATCTACCCGGCCGTCCCGCCCAGCCAGCGGTTCTTGTTGGCGTTCCCCGTGGTGGCCGTCGTGGCGGCCCTGGTTGCAACCCGGCTGTCGCCGAGAGTCGAGGCCGGGGAGGAGCTTTCGGTCGAACGGCGGTTCCCGTTGGTCCGGTCGAAGGGGACGGTGGCCCGGCTGTCCGGCCTGTTCGCCCTGGACTCCTTCGGCGGCGGGTTCGTGGTCCAGACCTTCCTGGTGTTCTGGTTCCAGCGGAAGTTCGGGGCGTCGGTGGGTCTCATGGGCGTGGTGTTCTTCGGGGCCGGCCTGCTGCAGAGCGCCTCGTCCATCGCGGCAGGGCGCCTGGCCAACCGGATCGGCCTGCTGAACACCATGGTGTTCACCCACCTGCCGTCGAACGTGCTGCTGATCCTGGTCCCGTTCATGCCGAACCTCCCGGCGGCCATCGCCGTGCTCCTGGCGAGGTTCGCCATCAGCCAGATGGACGTGCCAGCGAGGCAGGCGTACGTGGTCTCGCTGGTGGATCCGGGCGAGCGCACCGCCGCGGCCGCGTACACGAACACCGCCAGATACGTGGTCAGGCCGGCCGGCCCCGCCCTGGGCGGCTATCTGATGCAGTCGGTGGCCCTGGGCGCTCCCTTCGTCGCCGCAGGAGGCCTGAAGATCGTGTACGACCTGGTGCTGCTGGCGACGTTCCGCCGGGTCGGGCCGGCCGAGGATCGCGACGCGGCGGGGTGAGGCGCCCGGCTCACTCCTCCATCTGCATGATCACCGGGGCCACCGCGGCGACGGAGCGGCCCTTCTCGAGGCGCATGACCCGCACGCCCTGGGTGGCCCGGCCGGCCTTGCGAACCTGAGACGCCGGGACCCGGATCACCACCCCATCGTTGGCGATGACCAGGATGTCCTGGTCCTTGCTGATGGGGAACGCCCCCGCCAGCAATCCCACCCTCGTGGTCAGGTCCGCTGTCCTCACCCCCAGCCCGCCGCGGCCCTTCTTCGGGTATTCGGCGAACGGCGTACGCTTGCCGTACCCGTTGTTCGTCACGGTGAGCAGCCCGTCGCCCTGGCTGGTGGCCACCATGGCGATGACCTCGTCGCCCTCCCGGAGCTTCATCCCGATCACACCGGCGGTCTGGCGCCCCATCGGCCGGACCGCGGCCTCGGAGAACCGGATGGCCTGGCCCAGATTGGACACCAGGATCAGGTCGTCCTTCCCGTCGGAGAGCAGGGTCCCGATGAGCTCGTCCCCCGGCTTCAGGTTGATGGCGGCCAGCCCGGTCCGAGGCGAGTCGTACTCGTGCAGCCGCGTCTTCTTCACGATCCCCTTCTTCGTGGCGAACACGAGGAACTTCCCGGGCTCGTACTCCTTGGTGTCGATCACCGAGGCGATCCGCTCGTCCGGCCCGAATCCCATCCCGGGGAGGTTCGCCACGAAGATGCCCCGGCCGGTGCGCGAGGACTCCGGCACGTCGTGCACCTTCGTCCGATACACCTTGCCCCGGTTGGTGAACACGAGCAGCCAGTGGTGCGTGGTGGTGGTGAACACCTGGGAGATGATGTCGTCGGCCTTGAGGTTGGCCCCGATCACGCCCTTGCCGCCCCGGCCCTGGCGCCGGTACGTCTCCACCGGCAGCCGCTTCACGTAGCCCGCGCGGGTGATGGTGATGATGACGTCCGTCTCCTGGATCAGGTCCTCCATCTCGAGGTCGCCCTCGTCGGCTCGGATCTCCGTCCGGCGGGGGTCCGCGTACTTCTTTCGAACCGCCAGGAGCTCGTCCTTGACCACGCCCCGGATGGCCTCCGGCGAGGCGAGCAGCTGCTTGAGGTACTCGATCCTGGCGAGAAGCTCCTTGTGCTCGTCCTCGAGTTCCTTGCGGGACAGCCGGGTCAGCCGGCGCAGCTGCATGTCCAGGATGGCGTTCGCCTGGAGCTCCGAGAGCTTGAAGCGCTTCATCAGCTTCTGCCGCGCGTCGTTCGCGTCGGTCGAGCCTCGGATGATCCTGATGACCTCGTCGATGTGGCCCAGGGCGATCAGGAACCCCTGGACGATGTGATCGCGCTCCTCCGCCCGGCGGAGGTCGTACCTGGCCCGGCGGGTGACCACCTCGACCTGGTGGCCGATGTACCGCTCGATGACCTGCTTCAGGTTCAGGGTCCGGGGCACCCCATCGACCAGGGCCAGCATGATCACACCGAACGTGTCCTGGAGCTGCGTGTGCTTGTAGAGCTGGTTCAGGACCACGTGCGGGTTGGCGTTCCGCTTGAGCTCGATCACCAGGCGCATGCCGGCCCGGCTCGACTCGTCCTTCAGGTCGGCGATGTCGGAGATCTTCCTGGTCTGGACGAGATGGGCGATCTTCTCCGCCAGCCGGGACTTGTTGACCATGTACGGCAGCTCGGTGGCCACCAGCCGCATCCGTCCCAGGCGCCCCTCCTCGATCTCGACCCTGGCCCGCATCCGGATCGAGCCGCGGCCCGTCTCGTAGGCGTCATTGATCCCGTCGCGGCCCATGATCAGGCCGGCCGTGGGGAAGTCGGGCCCCTTGATCTTCCGCATCAGCTCCTTGATGGTGACGTCCGGGTTGTCGATCATCGCCACCACCCCGTCGATCACCTCCCCGAGGTTGTGGGGAGGGATGTTCGTGGCCATCCCCACGGCGATCCCCTGCGACCCGTTCACCAGCAGGTTCGGGAACCGCGCCGGCAGGACGGTCGGCTCCTGCTCGTACCCGTCGTAGTTGGGGACGAAGTCGACCGTCTCCTTCTCGATGTCGCGGAGCAGCTCCATGGCCAGGCCGGCCAGCCGGGCCTCGGTGTACCGGGGCGCTCCCGCCGGGTCGCCGTCGACCGAGCCGAAGTTTCCCTGGGGATCGATGAGCGGATAGCGGAGCGAGAAGTCCTGGGCCATCCGGACCATCGCGTCGTAGACGGCGTCCGTCCCGTGGGGGTGGTACTTGCGGATGACGTCTCCCACCGCGGACGCCGACTTGCGCCGGGGGCGGTCCGGGAGCACGCCGCCCTCCATCATCGAGAACAGGATCCGGCGGTGGACCGGCTTCAGGCCGTCGCGGACGTCCGGCAGGGCCCGAGAGACGATCACCGACATGGCGTAGTCGATGAACGAGGAGGAGATCTCCTCCTCGATGACGATCGGCTCGATGCGCTCCGCGGTGTCCGCCACTACTCGGCCCTACGCGTCGATGAACGCGTCCTTGGCGTTCTGCTGGATGAACTCCCGGCGGGCCTCGACGTCCTCGCCCATCAGGATGCTGAACATCCGGTCGGCCGAGGCCGCGTCCTCCAGCGTGATCTGCTTGAGCACGCGGGTCGCGGGGTTCATGGCCGACTCCCAGAGCTGCTCCGCCTCCATCTCGGCCAGGCCCTTGAACCGCTGGATCTCTGCCTTCTTGTGGCCGTTCCCCGCGTCGATCAGCTGCTGCATGTGCCGGAAGAAGAACGTGAGCAGCAGGGTCCGGATGTGCGCCCCGTCGACGTCGGCGTCGGCCAGGATGGCCACCTTCCCGTACCGCGCCTTGGAGATGTCGAACTCGTCGCCGATCCCGGTACCGATCGCGCTGATCAGCGCCTGGATCTCCAGGTTCTCGAGGGTCTTGTGCAGCCGGGCCTTCTCGACGTTCAGGATCTTCCCGCGGATCGGCAAGATGGCCTGGAACGAGCGCTCTCGGGCCTGCTTCGCGCTGCCTCCGGCCGAGTCCCCCTCCACGATGAAGATCTCGCACACCGCCGGGTCGGTGAGCTGGCAGTCGGCCAGCTTGCCCGGGAGCGAGGTCGACTCCAGCAGCCCCTTCCGCCGGGTCAGGTCCCGGGCCTGGCGCGCGGCCATCCGCGCCTTCGCCGCCTGGGAGCACTTCGTGACGATCCGCTTGGCCTCGCCGGGGTGCTCCTCGAGCCATGTCATGAGCTGCTCGTTGACCGTGGTCTCGACGAAGGAACGCATCTCGGTGTTCCCGAGCTTCGTCTTGGTCTGCCCTTCGAACTGCGGCTCGGCGAGCTTCACCGCCACGATGGCGGTCAAGCCCTCCCGGATGTCCTCCCCGATGAGGTTCTCCTCCTTCTCCTTGAGGAGTCCCTTCGCCCGGGCGTACCGGTTCACCACGTTGGTCAGGGCCTTCTTGAAGCCCTCCTCGTGCATGCCGCCTTCATGAGTGTTAATAGTATTAGCAAATGTGTGGATCGACTCCGCGTAGCCAGAGTTCCACTGCATCGCCACTTCGACCTCGCTGTCCTCCCGCGCCGCCTCGAAGTGGACGATCCGCTGATGCAAGGGATCCTTGCCCTGAGAGAGGTGCCTGACGAAGTCGGCCAGGCCGCCGCTGGCTTTGAACAGAACCTTCGCCGGCGGGGTCTCCCGGGCGTCGGAGAGGGCGATCTCGACGCCCCGAACCAGGAACGACTGCTCGTGCAGCCGCTCCGCCAGCAGGTCGCGCTTGAACGCCAGCTCTTCGAAGATGTCTGGGTCGGGCCAGAAGGTGATGATCGTGCCGGTCTTCGAGCTGGGCTTCAGCCGCTGGAGCTTGCCGGTCGCCTTGCCCCGTTCGAACTCCTGCCGCCACGTGGCCCCGTCCCGCGCCACCTCCACGATCAGCCTCCTGGAGAGCGCGTTCACCACGGAAACGCCCACGCCATGCAGGCCGCCAGACACGACATAGGACTTGCCCTCGAACTTCCCCCCCGAGTGCAGGGTGGTCAGGACGACCTCGACTGCGGGCCTTCTGTCCTTCGCACCGGGGATCGGTTGCACCGGGATCCCACGCCCGTTGTCGACCACACGGCACCCTCCGTCGGGCAGCAGCTCCACCAGGATGCGCGAGCAGAACCCGGCCAGAGCCTCGTCGATCGAGTTGTCAACCACTTCGTACACCAGGTGGTGGAGGCCTCTGGGGCCGGTGGAGCCGATGTACATCCCGGGCCGCCGGCGGACCGCTTCGAGACCTTCCAGGACCGTGATGTCGGCAGCCGTGTAGCTTGACCCAGAAGATCTTGTCGCCACTGCACCTCCATCGAGCATCGCCCAGACGGCACGCGCCATCCGGGGGAGAACCGCCTCTGAACGGGGGGTTTCCGGAGCCTCAATTATACCATCGAAATTGCCATCATCCGGGGCGATCCGGACCGCTTCCCGCCCCTCCCGCTCACCGCCTTCCGCGCCGTTCCTCGTCCATCCGTCCGGCGTCTACGGCGACCCGCACGGATGCCACCGAGCCCTCCCCGATGACCCCCTCGGCCCGGGACCGAACCTCCTCCGCGAGGAAGCCGATCTGCGCGGCCCACGCCGACGACGATGCCCGCACCAGCAACGCGCCGTTCTCCAGCCCCACCGGTTCGCACTCCCGGGCCAGCCGGTCCCCCACCACGTCCGTCCACCGCCTGGCCAGCTCGCCGAGCGCCATCCCCGACAACCACGGCCGCTGCACCAGCATGCCGTCGAGGATCGAGCCGAGGTCCTCGCCCTCCCGGCTCTCGCCCTCGCGTGGCCTCCGGGGGGCCCGGCGCCTACTCGGTGACGACACCGCCCTCCTTCACCCGCCACACCGACGCTCCCGGAGGCACCTGGGCGTCGTCCGGGACGGCCAGCACGACCTGCCCCCGGCCGGACAGCGTCCGCCCCACCCGGTCCCTTCGCTCGGGATCCAGCGCGGAGAAGGGGTCGTCCAGGAGCAGGACCGGCGCCTCGCCGACCTCGTCCCGGACCGCCGTGGCCAGTCCGAGCCGAAGACACAGGGCCGCCCCCCAGGCCTCTCCGTGGGATGCGAACCCCCTGGCCACCAGGTCCTGCACCACCAGACGAAGGTCGTCCCGATGCGGCCCAACCAGGGTGGTCCGCCGGACGAGCTCGTCCGCCCTTCGCTCCTCGAGCCGGGCCCGGAAGCTCTCCGGCAACCCGCTCCAGTCCACGGACGGCTCGTACCGGATCACCATCGGGTCCGCGGAGAGCGTCCGGAACTCCTCCCCTGCAGGAGGCCCGAACGCGTCGACGGCGCCATGGCGCAGCAGGGTCAGCTCGCTTCCCTGCCGAACCAGCTCCTCGTCCCAGGCCTCGAGGCCCCCGGGGGGCGGGGGCTCCCCCTGCCCCTGGCCGGGGCCCTCCCAGTCCTTGAGCAGCCGGTTGCGCTGCCGCAGCACGCGGTCGTAGGCGCTGATCGCCCCCTCCTTCAGCGGCCACAGCCCCCGGATGGACTCGTCGACGAACCGACGGCGCCGATCGGGGTCACCCTGCACCACGTCCAGATCCTCGGGGGTCGAGAACACCGCCCGCACGTGCTTGCGGAGATCCCGCCGGCGTCTGACCGGCGACCGATTGACCTGCACCCGATTCTGCCCCGATCCGCGCACCTCCACCTCCACCAGGAACCGGCCGGTCCCCGCCTCGACCTCCCCGCGGAGGAACGCCGAATCCGCTCCGGACCGCACCAGGGGAAGGTCGGTGCTGGTCCTCGGCGACTCCAGGGCGCAGAGGTAGAACAGGGCCTCCAGCAGGTTCGTCTTCCCCTGGGCGTTCGGCCCCACCACCGCCGTCAGCCCCGGCCCCACCTCCAGGGCGGTCTCCCGGTGATTGCGGAAGTCACGGATCTCGATCCACGCCAGACGCACGACCGCTCAAGGCTAGCCGACGTGGGCGGGAAGCCGGACCGGCATCACCAGGTACACGAACCCCCCCTCGTCGCCCTTCACCACCGCCGGTTTCAGCCCGTCGCGGACCTCCACCTGGACCCGCTCTCCCACCGTGGCGTTCAGCCCGTCGGCCAGGTACTGCGGGTTGAACGCCGCCGTGATCTCCTCGCCCTCGTACTTGGCCTCCACCACCTCGACCGCCCCCCCCAGATCTGGGGACGAGGAGGACAGCCGAACTCCCAGGGCGTTGAACTCCATCTTGACCGGCGAGCTCTCCCGGGCCAGGAGCCCGACCCGCCGCACGGCATCCAGCAGCTGCTGGCGTGATCCCGACAGGCGGTTCTCGTAGCCCTCCGGCAGGAGCTGCCGGTAGTTTGGAAACTCCCCCTCGATGAGCCGAGACGTGAGCGTGAGGCCACCGACCCGGAACGCCACCTGGCCCTGGTCGATCAACAGCTCCGCGTCGCCCTTCTCCTCCCCGGCGGCGGCCCGGCCCACCTCCGACAGCGCTCGCTCCGGAACAAGCGTCTTCGCCTCGCCCTCCGCCGTCGCCCGCAGCTCCCGCATGGCCAGCCGGTACGAGTCGGTGGCCGCCATGGTCAATCCCTCCCTGCTCACCTCGAGCAGAACCCCCGTGAGGATCGGCCGAGCCTCGTCGCGGGAGGCCGCCCTGGCCACCTGGGCCACACCCTCGGCGAGCTCACCGGCGTTCACCTTCACCCGGATCCCGCCGGGCTCCTGGAGGGCCGGGAAGTCCTCGGCCGGGAGGCACCGGATGTTCCCCTCGTAGTTGCTGCACACGATGCGGGCCTGACCGCCCTCGGCCTGGAACTCCACCGGGGCCTGCTCGAAGCTCTTCACCATGTCGGCGAGGAGCCGGGCCGGCACCAGGGCCACCCCCTCCTCCTGGACCTGCACGGAGACCATGAGCCTGGCCGAGACCTCGAGATCGGTCGTGGTCAGCGTGAGGTCACCGCCGGATGCGGAGAGAAGCACTCCGGTCAGGGCCGGGATCCCGGGGCGGGACGAGACCGCGCGCTGAACGGTCTGCAGGGCGTTGGACAGGTCGTCCCGGTCGCACTTGAATCTCACCGATCCCACCTCCGGTTCTTCTGTTGAGGTTGTCCTTTCAAACCAGCAGTAGTAGGGGGTGTGAGGGCCGGGGAAAACCCTCTCCATCCGCAGCGTACACGGGGGGTCTGACATCGGGTGGGCAGGGGAGAGGCCACCCGTCTCCGCGGCCGCCGGGCCATGGGCCGGCAGTTCGCCACGAGGTCTGCACTTGGTTTCCCCACCGGCCTCACGAAGCGGGTCCCCAGGCTTTCCCCACCGGGCTCAGATCCCACGGCTCTTGGCCTTGATCCTCTTGGTGAGCTCCTCGAACTGCCGGAACACGCTGCCCCTGGCAGCCATGAGGCTCTCGATCTTCTTGATCCCGTGGAGGGCGGTGGTGTGGTCCCGTTCGAACTGTTCGCCGATCTTGATCAGGGACAAGCCGGTCAGCTCGCGGAGCAGGTACATGGCCATGTGGCGGGCCGTCGTGAGGGGCCTGGACCGCGACTTCGACACGAGGTCCTCGCGCCCCAGGCCGAAGTAGGCCGCCGTCTCGTCGAGGATGATGCTCGGAGTGATCTGCTGGCTGGAGTCGGGGATCAGATCGGCCAGGGCGTGCTCGGCGAGGGGCAGGTCGATCCGCTGGCGGGTGATGGAGGCGAAGGCGTGTACCCGAAGGAGCGCTCCCTCCAGCTCCCGGATGTTGGTGTCGAACTGCGACGCGATGAAGTGCAGGACCTCATCCGGGACCTCCACGCGGTCCCGGAACGCCTTCAGCTGCAGGATCGCGATGCGCGTCTCCAGGTCGGGTGGCTGGATGTCCACCACCAGCCCCGAGCGGAACCGGCTGCGCAGCCGCTCCTCGATCCCGCCGAGCTCCTGCGGAGGCCGGTCGCTGGCGATCACGATCTGGCGCTCGTGCTGATGGAGGTGGTTGAAGGTGTGGAAGAACTCGGTCTGGGTCTCCTCGGCCCGGGCCAGGAACTGCACGTCGTCGAGGAGCAGGACGTCTACGTCGCGGTACTGGCGCTGGAACTGGTAGCCGCGTCGCTCCCGGACCGACTTGATGAACTCGGTGACGAAGCTCTCGGAGGTCACGTACCGGATCCGGGTTCGAGGGGCGAGGGTGGCCATGTGGTGGGCGATCGCGACCAGCAGGTGCGTCTTGCCCAGCCCCGATTCGCCGTAGACGAACAGTGGGTTGTAGGCGGTGGATGGGGGCGCCTCCGCCACCGCCAGGGCGGCGGCGTGGGCGAACTTGTTGCTCGGACCGGGCACGAAGCTCTCAAAGGTGTACCGGTCCGGCAGGCTCGAGGAGCCGTCCAAGACTCGGTCCAGAGTGAGCTGGTCGTGTGGGGACTTCCTGTCGGGGTCACCGGGCGAGGCGTCGCTCCCGCCGGAGGCGGGCTGAGCGGAGGGCGCGGCGCGGAGTCGCACCCGGGCTTCGGGCCCGAGCGCCGTGGCCACCGATGCGGCGATGAGGTCCATGTAATGGCCGGATAGCCACGTCCGCACGTAGGGACTGGGGGTGAGGAGCTCCACGACGTCGCCCCTGACCTTGCCCGGGGCCAGTCCCGCGAACCACATCTCGAAGGCCGCCTCGGGCAAATCTCGGCGGGCCCGCTCGAGGACCGCCGCACATGCTCGCTGCTCTGGCGAATCTACGGCCGACCCCGATCCGGAACCACGCTCTGACAAGGGAAAAGACATTTGTCCACAATCACTTTCCACAGTTGTGGAAACTTCACGGGCCTGCCCGGGGGAAGGATCGGGACCGAGGAACCTCGGTGGGAAGCGCGCGGGATTATAGCCTCGGGTCGACGGAGGTGGGCAACCCGTACGGGGGGTATTGACGACCTTTTTCCACAGCCGAGCCCTCGGCTCCCGACTCCGAAGCCTCGCCTGCGTCCTCCCCTCCCCGAGATGATCGGGGCCACCGGTCGGTATACTCGGCGGGCGTTCCGACAGGGCGCCCAGCCTCCAGAGTCGATCCGAGGACCGAGTGAAGCGCACGTACCAGCCGAACAATCGAAGGCGGAAGAAGACCCACGGGTTCCGCATCCGGATGCGGACCCGGGCGGGGCGCCGGATCCTGGCCCGCCGGCGCGCCAAGGGTCGCGAACGGGTCTCCGCATAGCCCCCTCCCGGAGGGGAAGGCCGGAGCGTCGAATGGTCGCCATCGGACCGCGGGCGCCCGGCTCGGACTCGAGGCTCCGACGCGGCGCCGACGTCCGTCGGGTGATCCGGCAGGGGCGGCGAGTGCCGGGAAGGCGGATGGTACTGTACGTCCTACCAGGGGAAGGGCAGGTCCGCGCGGGCTTCGTCTCGGGCCGCCGCGTCGGAGGCGCTGTGGTGCGCAACCGGGCGCGACGGCGGATGAAGGAGGCGTGGCGGGCCCTTTCGCTACCGACCGCAGGAGGTTTCGACGTCGTCTTCGTGGCCCGGCCGGACATCCGGAGGTCCACGTTCCCGGAGGTGCTTTCGGACATGCGAGGAGTGCTCGCCGGTGCCGGGATGACCGCGCCTTGACCGCCGGGGGATCCGGCCTCCGGCTCTCCGCCGTGGCCTGGGCGTCCGGCTGGCCCGCCCGGCAGGCCCTGTTGCTCCTGGTGCGGGGGTATCGACTCACGCTCGGCAAGGCGATCGGGGGTGGGTGCCGGTTCCATCCGAGCTGCTCCGCGTACGCCGAGCAGGCCATCGGCGAGCTCGGAGCCCTTCGCGGGACGGCCCTGAGCATCTGGCGGGTGGTGCGGTGCAGCCCCCTGACGGTCGGCGGTGTGGACTATCCGCCCAAGCCGGGTCGGTGGCGGTCCTCGGCAGCGTATGACGACACCATACACAGAGAGAACGCGGCCTGATGCTGCTGCACTGGGTCCCGCTGGTGGGCTCCAACCCGCTGTCTCCCCCGTTCCAGACGTTGCTGGACGCCGTCGGTCAGGTGATCGCGTTCATCTACCGGCTGATCCCCAACTATGGGGTGGCCATCATCGTGCTGACCCTGGCGGTGAGGGTCGTGCTGCTGCCGCTGGCCGTGAAGCAGATCCGGTCGATGCAGGCCATGCAGGTCATCCAGCCGAAGCTCAAGGAGCTGCAGCGCAAGTACAAGGGGGACCGTCAGAAGCTGAACGAAGCGATGATGAACCTGTACAAGGAGCACGGGTACAACCCGCTATCAGGTTGTTTCCCGTTGCTGGCGCAGTTCCCGGTCCTCATCGCGCTGTTCGCCGTGCTGCGGGTGCCGAGCGGGCTGAGCCACATCCCGCAGACCAGCGCCCTGTACTCGGCCATCCAGCACCAGCACACCAGCCTCTTCGGGTCGAACCTCCAGTGTTCGGCCCAGCAGGCCGGCAGAGATGTGACCATAACGCTCAAAGCGGGGCAAAAGGCCCCGTTCATCGACGAGGATGGCAAGCCGTCCAACATCCTGAAGTGCGGACGAGGCATCCCTGTCCGGATTCCCTATTTCGTGTTCGCCGGGCTCATGATCGCCACCACGTACTTCCAACAGCGGCAGATGCAGCGAGCCTCTCCCGCCGCGGGACAACAGCAACAGGCCATCACCCGGATCATGCCTCTCCTGTTCGGCGTGTGGGGATTCATCTTCCCGGCCGGCCTGGTGATCTACTGGACCACGGCGAACGTGGTCCAGATCGGGCAGCAGTACTTCATGCTGGTTCGGCAAGGGGCTCCGCTGGCGCCGAAGGACGAACGGCCGGGAACGGTTCGCGGCGACGGGGCTCGCCGAGAGCTCCGGGGGAAGATCACCGAGCCCGGGAAGTCGGCAGGCGGGGCGCCGAAGGCGGGATCGAAGGTCCCCAGAGCGGGAAACCGGAGGCAGCCCCAGGGGGGACAGGGAACGCCGAAAGCCAAGCCCGCCTCCGGATCATCGCCGGGGAGCCAGGGCGGCCGGGGCGGTGGAGGCCGGAATGCAGGAAATCGAAAAAAGCGCCGCAAGCGTTGAGGAGGCGATCGAGGCCGCGCTGGCCGAGTTGGGCCTGAGCGAGCAGGAAGCCGAGATCGAGATCGTGCAGGAGCCCCGAACGGGCTTCCTCGGGATCAACGCTGCCCAGGCCGTGGTCCGGGTCCGCCCCGTCGCGGCGGCGCGCGACGACGAGGAGGCCGAGCCCGACCTCGACGAGCAGGCCGATCTGGCCGCCGACTTCCTGGAGGGGCTCCTTGACGCGATGGGCCTGGACGCGGACGTGGATCCCGCGCTGGTTGACGGGACGATGTACGTCGACGTGTGGGGGGCCGAGGGATCCGAGGGGATGGGGATCCTCATCGGGCGGCACGGCCACACCCTCGATGCCCTCCAGGAGCTGGTGCGATCGGTGGTCCAGCGCCAGGTGGAGGCGAGGTGCCGTGTTGTGGTCGATGTGGAGGATTACCGCAAGCGGCGCCGGTCCCAGATCACCAGGCGGGCCCGCGACGTCGCCCGGCGGGTCCTCAAGACCGGCCGGCCGGAAGCCCTCGAGCCGATGTCCGCGTTCGAGCGCAAGATCGTGCACGATGCCGTGGCCGACGTGGGGGGTCTGGAGACCGCCAGCGATGGTGAGGAACCGAATCGCCGGGTCGTGGTGAGGCGGCGGGCCTAGGCGGCAGGGGCAAAACCGAGAGTTTCACGTGAAACTCGAGCCTTTCGGTCGTGACTTGCCCGATGCGGAGCTGGAGCCGCGGCTCCGCTCGTACGAAGCGCTGCTTCGTGCCCACGCCCCGAGGCTGGGCCTGCTCTCCACAAAAGACCTCGATCGGATGTGGGAACGACACATCCTGGATTCCCTCCGAGCGGTGACCTGTCTGGCGGGAGCGGGGCTCCAAGTGTTCGATCTCGGATCCGGTGCCGGCCTGCCCGGGGTACCGGTGGCCATCGCCCGCCGGGACTCGCAGGTCCTGCTCATCGAGCCGAAGGCTCGCCGGGCGGCCTTCCTGGAGCTCGTGGTCGAGCGACTCGATCTGTCGAACGCGAGGGTCCACGTCGGGGCGGCGGATTCCGTCCGTGGCCGAGCAGACGTCGTTCTGATCCGGGCCGTGGCCGCGCCGGGGGAGGCCTGGCGGATGGCTGAGCCCCTGCTCACCGTGTCCGGGCGGGTGCTCTACTTCGCCGGGCGAACGTGGGGAGCCGAGCAGGCCGCAGCGGCGGCCAGGGAAGGAGCCGACGCCCGCGTGTGCGTCCCCGCGCGGCTTGCCTGGGAGGGACCGGTGGTTATGATGGCCGCGAGCCAGACGAACGGCACTCGCACGCCGGTCGCCGACCACGACCAGGGATAGATGGATCAACTGGAACCTTCAGACCGGCCGACCACCTTCTTCGTCCCTCCGCCGGAGCCTCAACGGCATGGCTCGTACGAGGGGAGGGAGCGAGGGCGGGATGGCGGCCCGACCCGGGTCATCGCCATCGCGAACCAGAAAGGCGGGGTGGGCAAGACCACCACGGCCGTGAACCTCGGGGCTTCGCTGGCGGAGAAGGGCCACCGGGTGCTGGTGATCGACGTCGATCCCCAGGGGAACGCCTCCACGGGACTCGGGATCGACCCCGCTCGGCGCTCCCGTTCCACGTATCAGGTGCTGGCCGCGCAGGTCCCGCTGGCCGAAGCCATGGTCGAGACGGAGGTCCCCGGACTGTGGGCCGTGCCCTCGACCATCGACCTGGCCGGCGCCGAGATCGAGCTGGTCAGCCAGTTCGCTCGTGAGACCCGACTGTCCAAGGCGCTGGAAGGAGTGCGCGGAGCGTTCGACTTCATCCTGCTGGACTGCCCACCTTCGCTGGGCCTGCTCACCGTGAACGCCATGACGGCGGCGGATGAGCTGCTGGTCCCGATCCAGTGCGAATACTACGCCCTCGAGGGGCTGGGGCAGCTCCTGGAGAACATCCGGCTGGTCCAGCAGAGCGTGAATCCCCACCTGTCTCTGACGGGGATCGTCCTGACGATGTTCGACCCACGGACCCGGCTGGCCGACCAGGTGGTGGCCGAGGTCAGGGAGTATTTCGGCCCGGTGGTGTATGAGACTGTCATACCTCGATCGGTTCGACTGGCCGAGGCCCCGGGGTTCGGCAAGCCGATCACACTGTACGATCCGACGTCGCCCGGGGCAGCCTCGTATCGAAGGCTGGCCCGCGAGGTGCTCGAGCGTCCGGCCGGCAACGGGACCAGGGCGCTCGAGGCGGCCCGTGGGGGGGAGGGAGACGCATCGTGAAGCGAGGCGGCTTGGGACGGGGGCTGTCCTCGTTGCTGCCGGGGGCGGCCGGGTCTGGAAGCGGTCTCTTGGAGGTGCCGGTGGCCGCGGTCTCCCCCAACCCGCGCCAGCCGAGGAGGGAGTTCCCGGGGGAATCGCTGGCCGCGCTGGCCCGCTCGATCCGGGAGGTGGGTGTCCTCCAACCGATCGTCGTGCGGGCCAGGGACGGCGGCTACGAGCTGGTCGCGGGGGAGCGCCGGTTGCGAGCTGCTCGCCTCGCCGGCCTGTCCACGGTCCCGGCCGTGCTGCGGGAGGGCGATGACACCGAGTCCCTGCGAGAGGCGCTCATCGAGAACCTGCACCGGGACGATCTCGCTCCGTTGGAGCTGGCGGCGGCGTTCCAGGAGCTGCTCGAGGACCTCGGCGTGACCCAGGAGACGGTGGCCGAGCGGCTCGGGTACTCGCGGGCCCACGTGGCGAACACCATCCGGCTCCTGTCACTCCCTCCGGACGTCCAGCGGCTCCTGGCCGAGGGCAGGATCCAGGCGGGACACGCCCGGGCCCTGCTCGGACTCCCCGACGACGAGGCCCGTTCGGCCCTGGCCCTGCGGGTGGCCGCCGAGGGGTTGTCGGTCCGGCAGGTCGAGGACCTGGTTCGCGGCTTCGCGGAGGGCCCGCAGAGGGCGGCTCCCCGCGGTTCGGCGGGCCCGGATCCGGCGCTGGCGGAGGTGGAGGAGATCCTGTCCGAACAGCTGGCGGCGCGGGTCCGCGTCACGATGGGCAAGCGCAAGGGCAAGATCATGGTCGAGTTCGGTTCGAAGGAGGATCTGGACCGCATCGTGTCCGAGATCGTGGGATCGGGGCCGGGACTGGCTCCGGACTGATCGATGCGCGACCGGCGGCGAGAGGCCCTACGCGCTGCTCGCGCGGTCGTGCTCGGTGTCGTTCTGGGGGCGGTGCTCGAACTGCTCGCCGGGCGCGGGGCCGGAGCCAGAGATCGCGCCGGCCGTTTCGGAGGCGTCGCCGGCCGGCGCTGACGACCCGGCCGGGCTGAAGAACCGTTCGATGGCGTCGGCGAGGGCCCGGGCGACCTCGCGCCGGAACGAGTCCTGCCGGATGAGTGCCTCCTCGCCGGGGTTGGTGATGTAGCACGGCTCCACGTGCACGGCCGGCATGTGGGTCTCCCGAAGGAGCGGAAGCGACTTGGGGTGCGCCCGCCCGTCCTTGAGGCCCAGGCGAGAGGTGAGCTCCTCTTGGATGAGCTCGGCCAGGCGCTGCCCGGGCCGAGAGACGTATCGCTCCCGCCCGTAGTAGAAGCACGAAGCTCCTTCCGCCTTGGCGTCGTCGTGGGAGTTGAGATGGAGGGACACCAGGATCTCGGCGCCGCGATCGTTCGCCGCTCGGGCCCGCTCGGCGGCGGACGACCCGGCGGCCTCGGCCCGAACCAGGAACGGCTCGGCCCCCCTTCGCGACAGCTCCTCCACCAGCGCCGCGGCCATCATCGGCGTGGCGTCAGCTTCCGACAAGCCGGTCGGTCCGACGCCGCCCGGATCGCCCGGTCCGTGGCCGGCGTCGACGGCGATCCGCGAGCCGTCCAGCGTGGCCGACATCCGGCTCATGACCTCGGCCTCCCGGACCATGGCCCGTCCCGGCCCCGGACCGACGGGCCGCAGCCGCAGCAGGGCGTCGAGCGTGACCGGTCCCACGATCCCGTCCGGCACCAGGCCCACGTTCCGTTGGAAGTCTCGAACGGCGAGGTCGGCTCGCTCGCCGAAGATCCCGTCCTCCCGTCCCGAGTCGAAGCCGAGCAGGTTCAGCCGGGCCTGGAGCGCCCGAACGTCGTCGCCTCGGTAGAAGGGATACCGAAGGTAGAGGACCCGGTCGCCGAGGGTTCGGCCCGCTTCGACCAGCTCCTGCCACGTGTCCTCGCCGACCAGCCCGTCCACCAACAGTTGGCGCCGCTGTTGGAACTCGCGGACCGCGCCCTCCGTGGCGTTGCCGTAGACGCCGTGCTCTTCTGGGTCGATGGGATATCCGAGGGCGGCGAGGCGCGTCTGCACGTCGCGTACGTCGTCTCCACGGGCCCCTGGGCGGATGGTGGTCATCGCTCTCATTCTGACGCCAAGGCGGGAGCGCTCGCCGGGGGAAGGGCTGGGTACCTGCCGGACGGCCGGTCAGGCCGCGATGTGCGCCTCGATCTCCCGGAGGATGGCGTCCTTGCCACGGGCCCCGATGACCCGGGCCTTCTCCTCGCCGTCCTTGAAGACGATCAGGGTCGGGATGCTCATCACGCCGAACCGTCGGGCCGTCTGCGGGTTGTCGTCCACGTTCATCTTGGCCGCGGTCATGCTGTCGGCGAAGTCGCGGGCGATGTCCTCGACGACCGGAGAGACCATGTGGCAGGGAACGCACCATTCGGCCCAGAAGTCCACCAGGACCGGCCGCTCGGAGTGCAGGACCTTGCCTTCGAAGTCCTGGTCCGAAACCTCGATGACGTTCTCAGCCATGTGTCGTTCCTCCCATCGTTCACCAGCCGCGCCACTGCTCGGGCCTGTCCGGCCCGCACCGCTGTAACCGTACATCCAACACGGGCCGCGATGTCCATATTCCTCGTTTCCCAGGGCCGTCCGGGCGAAACCCGGCCCCTACCGGCCCGCCGGCCGGCACCGGTTCGGTAGGGATGCGGCTATCCGCCGAACGTCGTGAACAGCTTCGACGCTTCCCGCTCCCAGGAGGAGCGCTTGCCCGCCGCGGCCAGCGAGTCGAGCGAGGCCTGGGAGCGGGTGTCCGCTTTCACCGCTGCGTCGTACAGAGAGACGAGGCTCCCGTAGGGGTCGACCCACTGGCTCCCCAGCTGGATGCCGAAATGGAGGTGGGGTGGGAACTGGTCGCGCTCCCCGGGAGGCCCGTACCCGGTGTTTCCCAGCCGGCCGAGCATCTGGCCGGTCACCACCGGCGCGCCGAGCGTGACGCCGGGGGCGACGGCCGCCAGATGCGCGTAGAAGTAATACCTGCCGTCGACGCCCCGGATCCCCACGCGGGTCCCCGAGTAGAACGTCCACCCCACGTTCTCCACCACCCCCGGCTCCATGCACAGGATCGGGGTCCCCCGCTCCCCGGAGATGTCGATGCCCTCATGAACGCCGATCGGGAGCCACTTGCCGTTCACCAGTCGGAGTCGCAGCGCGTGCCAGTTGTTGTTGATCTCGATGAGCGACAGATAGTTCGACCTGGCCAGCGGAAAGGTCTTCCCGCCCACGATGAACGGACGGAAATACGAGGGGGCGGCCACGAGCGGAGCCCTGTGGGAGGCCGAGAGGGTCGCCGAGGAGGCGCTCGGGGCTCGGGACGGAACCAGCGCCGCCACGAGGATCGCGCCTCCCACCGCGAGGCGCCGCCGTCGATTGACCCGAGCTGCCATCGAGCGCCCCGGTCAGTGCCCCTCGGCTTCGAGGAAGCGTTCGGCGTCGATGGCGGCCTGGCATCCCATGCCGGCCGCGGTGATGGCCTGCCGGTAGACGAAGTCGACCACGTCGCCCGCGGCGAACACGCCCTCCACGCTGGTCCTGGTGGTGGGCTCCTGGACCACGATGTATCCCTGGTCCATCTCGAGCTGGCCCTCGAACAGCTTCGTGTTGGGGGAGTGGCCGATGGCGACGAAGACGCCACCCACCGGCCTTTCGCTGGTCTCGCCGGTCTTCACGTTGCGTAACCGCGCCCCGGAGACCTGTCCGTCGCCCAGCACCTCTTCGATCACCGAGTCCCACACGACCTCGATCTTCTCGTGGGCGAAGGCGCGATCCTGCATGATCTTCGAGGCCCTGAGCGAGCCCCGCCGATGCACCAGCGTGACCTTCGTGGCGAACCGGGTCAGGAACAGGGCCTCCTCGACCGCCGAGTCGCCGCCTCCCACGACCAGCAACTCCTGGCCCCGGAAGAAGAAGCCGTCGCACGTTGCGCACGTGGAGACGCCGTGGCCGAGGAGCCGGCGCTCGGACTCGATCCCGAGCATCTTGGCCGAAGCCCCGGTGGCCACGATGAGCGACCGGGCCCGCCACTCCTGATCGCCGGACCAGACCCCGAAAGGGCGGGTGGACAGGTCGACCCGGCTGGCCTCCTGGTGCAGAAGCTCGGCCTCGAATCTCCCGGCCTGCTTCTCCATGCGTTCCATGAGCTCGGGTCCCAGGACGGCGTCTGGGAAGCCCGGGTAGTTCTCGACCTCGGTGGTGAGCATGAGCTGGCCCCCCGCGTCGATCCCCTTCAGGACCATCGGGTGGAGGTTGGCCCGGGCCGCGTACAGGGCCGCGGTGAGCCCGGCGGGCCCGGAGCCCAGGACCACCACGTTGCGTTCTTCCACGTTCGTCATCTTCCCATAGCAACGTCGGGCCCCCGCGTGGGCTTCCCGGTCCTTCGGGACGGGGAGCCCATCGCCCCGCGGGCTCCGGCTACACGGCCTCGTGGATGATCTGGAGGGCGCGGCAGCCGTCGACGCTCACGGCGGTGACGACCAGCGATTCGCCGCTTGTGCCCGGCCCGGAGAGGAAGGCCCCGAGGTAGACGGGGGTGCCCTCGTAGGTGGCGCCCTGGACGTAGTACAGATAGTTTCCGTCGACCAGCCCGGTCCCCTGCTGGAGGCACGATAGCGCCTGTTCCACGAACGGCAGCCCGGGGGTGGGACTGGGCGCCGCCGAGAGCGCCGCGCCGAACGTGCGGTCCTTGGGCCGGGTCCCCCTGACATCTCGGACCAGGTCGGCGGCGAGGGCGGCGAAGCTCTTCGCCGTGTAGGCCTGGGTCGGGTGGGTCGGGGCTGCCGCAGGCGCCTGGATGGCGCCCCTGACCCCGCCCGCCGCCGGCGACGGCGCGCTGGAGGTCAGCTTGGAGTTGCCCCCGAGATTGGCGAACACACCCACGGCCACGGCGATGGCAGCGGCGGCCAGCGCTCCCTGTGCCACCCGAACCTGCCACCGGGCCGGCGTCCTGCGATGGCCAGCCCGCGCGGGCCCTCGGGCCGGCTCGCGCCCCCCGGGCCCCACCCCGACCGGCTCGGCCGGCTGCCCCGGCGGCTCGGCGGTGACGCCGATGGGGAGCGCGGCGGTGGCGGCGGCCGAAGTCGCCGACCTCCCAGCGGCGAGCGACCCTAGGTCGATCGTGGGTGGCTCGAGGTCCGGCAGCCCCTGCAGGGCGGCCCGGGCCGAGCGCGCCAACTCGATCTCGTGTCGGCAGTCGGAGCAGAACGTCACGTGGGCCTCGACCGTGGCTCGCTCCTGGAGCGTGGCGGTCCCGTCCACGAACGCCGCCAGCAGCTCTTCCGGATGGTTCATGGGCTCCTCACCGTCGCGCTCGGGTGGTTCGGGTCGTCTCGATCATCGGTACCTTGTTCGGGTGTCGCGCCCTTCGACGCGGCGGAGGCGGGCGCCGGTTCCCCGGCCAGGGCCCTGGCCATGGCCAGCCGCCCCCGGTGCAGCCGGGACCTCACGGTTCCGATGGGCACGCCCAGCGCCTCCGCCACCTCCTCGTAGGGGAGGCCCTGGATGTCATGGAGCACCAGGGCTCCCCGGAACTCCACCGGGACCTTGAGCAGCGCCCGCTGGACGTCGACGGCGGCCACGGCCTGGTCCGCGTGGTCTCGGGCCGCAGCGGGCTCCACCACGTCCGACAGAGGCGAGGGGTCCGGGGGGCGCCTTCGGAGCGAGTCGTAGCAAGCGTTGACCGTGATCCGGTGGAGCCACGTGCCGAACGCGGAGTCACCACGGAACGTCCCGAGGTGCCGGTAACAGGCCAGGAACGCCTCCTGGGCGGCGTCGCGCGCGTCCTCCACCCTCCCCAGCATCCGGTAGGCCAGGTTGTAGACCCGCCGCTGGTGGCGGGACACGAGGACGTCGAACGCCCTGAACCTGCTCACCAGGTCGGCGTCGGTCGGCTCTCGGCCCCCCGGTCCCTCGCCGCCGCTCACGTCGCCGCTCGAACCTCGATCTCGCTCACCGCCGCCCGGAACCGGCCCTGGTCCGGAGCCAGCCGGACGATCCAGATCATGAGGCCGCTGGTCCGCGAGTGTGGGAGATCGACCGTGGCCCGGCCATCTCGTCCCACGGTGAACGTCACCCGCCCGTCCGTCGACGCGAGCGGCCGGGCGTTGTCGTTGGGCGCCGCTCCCGGCAGCAGCTCGAAGGCCCACCCCGGGATCGGGCTGGTCACCGTGACTTGGGTGACCTCGACCGTTCGGCCCAGCCCGACCCACAGGCCCAGCCCCGGCTTGAGGTTCCCGAACTTCGCGGAGCTGTAGTGGTCCGTGAACCAGGAAGTGCCCTGGTTGCCGTCGATGGCGAGGGCCGCGTCCTGGGGGTCCTCCGAGCCGTCGCCGTAGGGATCGTCGTCCTTTGCCTGCACCAGCCTGACCGGTGTCCCGCCACCGCCGGCAGGCTTGCTCGACCCGGCAGCGGCGCGAACCCCGAGCGGACCGCCCAGCTGGAGGCGTCCCACGATGAGCCCCACCGCGATGGCGGCCACGGCGAGGAGGACGACCACGAGGGGCACCAGCATCCACGACCGGAACACCGAGGAGGGCCGGGGTGCCCTGGGCGCGGGAGGGGTGCGGCGGCGCAGCGGCTTGGGGACCGGCGGGATCCCTCGGGGGAGCGTCACCGCGGCGGCGTCCCACCGTTGGAGGGCCGTGCGCATCGCATCCGCCGACGGGAACCGGTCGTCGGGGCGGACCGACATGGCCCGCGACACCGTGGCCTCCAGCTCTCGCGGAAGGCCTGGCCGGATGTCCCGAAGCGGCTTGGGGTTCGTGGTCAACCGCATCATCGCCGTGGCCACCGGCGTCTCGGCGCGGAACGGAGGCCTCCCGGCGAGCAGCTCGTAGGTAACCGCGCCCGTGGAGTACAGGTCGGAGCGTGGGTCGACCGGCGAGCCCTCGACCTGCTCGGGGGAGAGGTACTGGACGGTCCCGAGCATGCTGCCGGTGGTGGTCAGGTCGGCCCCCGCTTCGACCACGGCCTTGGCGATCCCGAAGTCGGTCACCTTCACCCGCCCGTCGTCGCTCACCAGGATGTTCGCCGGCTTCACGTCCCGGTGGATCACGCCCTGGGAGTGGGCGTAGCCGAGCGCCTCCAGGACCGGCGAGACGAGGTCGACCACCCGTTCGGGGTCGAGGGCTCCGGCCCCGGTGAGGACCTCGGCGAGGGTCCGGCCGGCGAAGAACTCCATGACGATGAACACCACGTCCTCGTCGGTCCCGGTGTCGAACACGTTGATGATCGAGGGGTGGTTGAGGCGGGCGGCGGCGATGGCCTCCCGGCGGAACCGCTCCCGGAACTCGGGGTCGTTCGCCAGGTCGTCCCGCAGGATCTTCACCGCCACGGTTCGAGCCAGCACCTGGTCGCGGGCCCGCCAGACCGTCGCCATCCCCCCGGTGGCGACGTGCTCTTCGAGGACGTAGCGTCCCGCCAGCCGCTGACCGGCGGCGACCATTGCCATGCGGTTCAGTCTACCCAGGCGAGGTGGGCGGCTTCGGCCGAGCCGCCGCGGTCAGAAGCTGATCGTCTCCTGCTGGGTGGCCTGCTGCTGGCCGAAATCCTTGAGGAACCCCACCCGGTGGACCACGAGCGTCTTGGCCGTCTCCACCACCGTCACGGTCACCGAGGCGTCGGGGTTGACCACGACGCCCACCACTTCGGCCATCGGGTCGAGGTCCTTGGCGGTGTTCACCGCCGAGGCCTGGGCCTGGGCCTCGCTGTGGGTGGTGTGGAACGTGTTGGCGGCGGCCGTCGCGGCGCTCCGGGCGGCCGTGCCCGCGTGGATCTGGGCGAGCAGGATCTGGCCCCCTTCCTCCACGGCCAGCACCATGAGCGCGATCACCAGGGCGAACTTGATCACGAAGCTCACCAGGAGGCCCCGTTCGTCCCGATGCAACCGCACGAACGGCGAAAGGAGCGACCGCCGGAAGGAGCTCACCGCGACCTCCTCGTCCATCTGGAGCGAACCAGTTCCCTGACCATCGATAGCTCGGGCATCCGGAACGCGGCGACCACGGCGAGGAACGCCCCCGCTCCCGCCACGACCCCGGCCACCACCTGGAGCGTCTGGGGCCCGAGGCTGGCCGTCCCCAGCGCGGTCCCGATCGATCGGGAGACGAGCAGCGCCGCCGCCCCCGTCGCCAGCCCCGCGAGCAGGATCTGGCCCAGGGCGCGAGCCAGCTGCCGGACGTCGAACCCACCGACCCGGCGGGAGATGATGACCGCAGCGGTCACCGAGGCGAACGTGTACGCCGTGGCGTGTCCCAACGCGAGACCCTCCACCCGGAGGTATCGGAACAGAATGACGTCGACTACAACATTTATGGCCACGGCGACGACATTGATCAGCGCCGG
>WNGE01001549.1_pt1 | contig 28925 bp, 24 predicted proteins | sample 5400651 | NCBI WGS metagenome assembly WNGE01 (sample SAMN13153370, study PRJNA577476) | soil metagenome | isolation source: 60 cm soil or saprolite under grassland replicate 2 | place: USA:California | collected 2016-06-15
TCAGTTTATATTATGCCTGTTATCTTCCTGTTTATTTTATTGGTTTCGTATATAAGTTATTTAAAGATTGGTGGCAATGCTACCGTTGAAACACATGGTTCAGAATGGCAAAGTAAACGTCATTCATTTCAACAAAGTATATGACGTGTATGTAAGTCACGCAACTTTGCGTGACACATTACGTCCTGTTTTTTTTTGAAGTGTACTGACAGAAGAAAAATATTGTTAACAACAAAAAATGTTATGGTAATCAAAAGAAAACTAATCAAAATACAAACACCTACTACACATCAAGGCTTTCTTGGGGCCGATCATACTGCTCGTGCCGTAATACAAGGTAACTTTTCCGAAACTGATCCTTTTATCCTGTTAATGGATGATATGCTCGATAAACAAAATGAAGATCCGGTGGGTGGTCCGCATCCGCATGCAGGATTTGAAACTGTATCGTTATTACTTGAAGGGGAAATAGGAGACTCAGAATACAGAATGAAAGCAGGTGATTTTCAAATCATGACAGCAGGCAGTGGTATCATTCATACTGAAACGATAGATACTAAAACGAAAATGCGTCTTTTGCAATTATGGCTAAATCTTCCTAAAAAAGACAGATGGGCAACACCATGCGTACAGAATATGTCTCTGGCGCATGTTCCAAAAGTATCTGAAAACGGATTGCAAATAAAACTGTATAGTGGTTCATTGGCGGGTATTGCATCTCCAATCTGCAATTATGTTCCAATGATTGTTACCGACATTCAAATGCAACGCGGTACTACAACTACACAGTACATTCCTGCATCCTATAATACCTTCTTGTATGCGATAGAAGGCGCTGTTAAGGTTGGAGAAGAAGAAAAACTTTTGAAACAAAACCAAATTGGCTGGCTGAATCTGTTTGCTGATAATGTTCAAAGTGAACTAAAATTAAACGCAGGAGAATCAGGTGGTCGTGTGATTTTATATTCAGCGCAACCCCAAGGTGAAAGTATTGTTTCTCATGGCCCATTTATTGGCGATACACAAGAAGATATTGCGCGCTTGTATCAAGAATTTCGAAAAGGTAAGATGCAACATATTTCAACCGTTCCAGAAAATCAAAGGATAACGTGGTAAGCTTATCCTGTTCTCGTAATATGTAGAAGAGTAAGCCTGCATTTCCTTCTCCTTTTCCACAAAGTCTCTCTACAAGTTTGCATATAGGAGAGGACTTTGTGGTATTCTTCTCCATACAGTTTCTCTAAAGGTTTGTGCATTCTCTTCACGCAATGTCCCTAAATAGCTTTTCCCGCAAAGTCTGTCTATAGGTTCATACATGGCAGTGACTACTGTTTTGGCGGTACAGGTTTTAAGGCATGGGAGTAAGGCATATGTCCCGTAATAGTTATATGGAACTTGACGATATTCCTTTTACGCAAAGTCTCCCTACGAACTTTATGATATGGGGAACAAATGCCACAAAGTCTCTCTACAGTTTATGTATATCAGAGGACTTATGGTATAGGAAACAAATGCTGCAAAGCAAACTACGGATTATTAAAATGTTACTTAATTGTAAAATTTAAATTAGTTGAAACACAATTTGCATCAGGGCATGGTGCTGCTGAAACGCGTTACCATTGTTCTAAAATCTGCAGGTATTTTATTTTTAACCTTGATTATCATTCTTACCGCATCTCTCTATTTACAGGCAAGCATATATCGTTTTAAAAAACCGGCTTCTTTCTCCGGAGATAGTTTATACAATCCTTATAAAAACATTTCCGGTAACTGGATAAAAGCAAATTTTCATGCGCACGCAATTGCATGGAGTCACTTAACAAACGGCCATCAAACACCTTTTGAAATTGAAAATGTTTATAGTAAGATGGGATACCAGGTTGCATGCGTTTCTAACTACGAGAATGTGGCTTATTGTAAAAACGCCAATATAAAGTCTTTGCCCGTTTATGAGCATGGCTATAATATTTTTAAAACACACCAGCTTGTTTTTAAACCGGAAAAAGTCAGCTTCTTTGATCTTCCTTTTCTTCAAACAACAAGCATGAAACAATCTGTGTTAAAAGTACTTTCAGATGAAGGCGCCTGTATTGCAATAGCCCACCCGCTTTTAAGAAACGGTTATACTGATCAGGAACTGAAAAAATTAACAGGCTACAATCTTTTGGAGGTTTTAAATCATTCGGCCAATTCTGCTAAAAAATGGGATGTAGTGTTATCATCAGGCAAACCTGTTTGGTGTATGGGCAATGATGATATGCATGATGCAAAAAATAAATCTGAAGTGGGTGTTTGCTGGACGATGGTTAATAGTTCAGGCAATGGTGATGTGATTGATCAATTAAAAAATGGTAATGCCTATGGCGCATGCGGCAAAAATGGAGTTGTTGAAAATGCTTTAAGGGATCTAACAGTAAGCGGAGATACGATACGCCTGCTGCTTGCAAAAAATGCTGAACAAATAAAATTAATCGGGCAAAACGGTGTAATGAAAAAAGTGATTAAAAATGCGGATTCTGCAAAATATGTTTTTAAGACTAATGATACTTACATACGTGCCGAAATAATAAATAAAGATGGCCGGCTTTATCTTAATCCTGTTATAAGATACAATGGCAAACAAACGCCTTCCAACATAAGCACTGCTTCTGTAAATATTATTGGAACTTTTTTTTACAGGCTAAGTATTATTCTATTATGCTCGGGCTTTTTGTTCCTGCTTTACATAAAGACAACAACACGCTTGCTTGATAAGATAAAAAAGATCAGGCTCAAGTCTCCTCCAGATTATTCTTGTGGAACTGCTTGAAATAAACTGTTTGCAGGTTTAAGAAGAACAGTATGTGATTTTCAAAAAATGTCTTGATGCAATGCCACAATTTTTACGGGAAGATTTCCACGTGCCCTTTGTAGGATGTTATAAATAAAAAGCAAGCTGCCACTATCTATGTCTCCCGCATGAGGCATGATTTCTTTTTTCAATTTGCAATTTTAAAAAGCATTTTGGTTGTCGAAAAAGAAAGAGATCAGCAATGCAATGTCAACAGCAAATGTGAACAATACAGAAAGACTTATACCGGCAATAAAAAGAACAGGTCCTGCTTTTTGCACTACTTCTTTTTGTGGGATAAATTTGCAGCAAACAATTTCCACCACCCATCCCAAAGTATAAAAGAGATTCACAGAAAGTGCGAAAATTAAAACAGGCGGCAATGCATTAATTAAATCTGTGAAAATAATTTCATGAAGCAAGAGTGCAAGTATTATTGTAATGGAACCCGCTGCAAGCATCACAATATTGTAGAATATTCTTCTTCGTTCCCACCAGCGGATAATTTCTTTGTTTGATATATGGACGGGCGAAACAGTAAACACATTTTTTAAAAGAGTATTCATGATAAATATTTTTTAACAGGCATTAAAAATACTTTGTTTGTTCACATTCGCAAAATGATAAAATAAATTCCGGTTACCCCCCTTTCCCCGCAATATCTCCATTGCAGGCTTTGTGGAGAGCATATGGGACGTTGCATTCGATTAGTATAATTTCCCTCTCCAAAAACGCCTGTCCTCCACCAACACCGAAGCTGTAAGGGAGACATTACTGAGAAAGAAAGAGGACTTTGCGGCATCGGATGTTGCCGAACAATTGATTAGCATTTAAACTGAAAATCTTTACTTTTAATAAAATTAAAAGCTATGACACTAATAGGATTTTTAGTTCTCTTGTTAATAGCTGCAATATGCGGTTCAGTAGGACAATCACTGGCAGGTTATGATTTGGGTGGATGCCTTGTGTCAATAGTTGTTGGTTTTATTGGGGCATATATCGGTTTATGGCTTGCTGGTAAATTTGGCTTGCCCGGGATTTTTGAAATTTCTATTGAGGGCAAACCCTTTCCTGTTGTATGGGCAGTAATTGGATCAGCAATCTTTACATTTATTGTAGCATTATTACGAAGAGCATTTATAGGGCGCAATCATGACTAATCATGTACGTGCTGTTATTGCATTCCATAAAACAAGAAAAACTATAAACAGCACGGGGGGAAACCGTAAAAGATTTATAGCTTACAATATTGTTGAACATTTCAAAAACTAAATTGTCATGATACACTGCTCCACGTTGAAGGCGTGGTAAATGTCACTCAAAAAGCCTCTGTAAAATAATACGGAGGCTTTTTTATTATGATTTGTTTCGCCTTCTTTGAGAGACCCCGGTACAACTCACTTACTTGTCTCCCCGCATTATTGTGAACCATGAAGAAATCTTCTATAAAAAATTGCTTTTAGTCCTTAAGATCTATTTGCAATATTTGTCCTGAACCAAGCGCGGCGCCAAATCCCCAAACCGAAACATAAAGTTTTTTATCAGGACCAAGTGTCATACCTGTGGGAAGATCAAGCCCTCCTGTAATCGTTACTCTATTGTCGGCTGCAGAAGGGTCTATACGAATAATTTTTCCGGTGCCGGGAGTTGGAAATTGATTATTACCTGCGGTGTTTTCCAACACATATAACTTTTAGATTTTTCGAAATTGCAAACCGTTGTTTAAGAAATGAACTTAAGCAAAATGCTTTATTCTTCTGCTTGCCGTTTTCGCGATAACTATCGTGGGGAAATATATATTCACATATTTAGATAGCTTACCTTCTCCGCAAAGTCTCTTCAAGAAATAATGTGCGTAGACTGGTGTCATCCAGGCATCTCTACTCAACAATCAATTTTTGATTTTGAACTTCTTTTCCTGAAATATAAAAGTATTTATTGAAGCCATCTTATCTTACTTAATGTTTATATCTATTCCGGTTTCAGCAAGAATTTTTAATTTTTTCTATCTCTTTCTAATTCTTTTTTAAATTCCAAACTAGGAAAAGGGTATAGATATTGCTAATTATAAGCAATATTATTTAACCCTAAAAATTCCTATTTATCGAGAATATCAAGTAAAATCCAGAGAAGAACTATTCATCAAGTGTGAAGGATTCAACCTAACAAAAAGGCCCCTTCGCTTTTTATAATTCAACCAAAAATCCAATGTTTATGAAACCCAAATTAAAAATGTCTCATCCTGAAAAAAGGAGCACCGTAAAAATTTGTCAGCTCCTCGCTATTGTAATAGCGGCGGTAATTTTTAGTAATTGCCGGAAAGAAAAATTAATCGATCCTGTTCTTAAGAGTACCACATCATCAGCTGCTTTCGCAATTACGAACGCGCAGCCTCAGGTTGATGCAGGACCGGTAAGAGTAGTAGTGTATCCTTCATATACTTCAACAAGACTTTTCGGAGGCGGATCGGATAGTGACGGGCCGGTCACCTTCAAGTGGACGCAGACCGGTGGTCATTCTACCGCTGCGATTGCCCAGCCAACCAACGACACCACGAGCATAAGCGGGCTTAAGCCAGGTATTTATACTTTCACTCTTACAGTAACAAACAAAAACGGCACTTCGCGTAGCGATACCACCTCAATCACCGTACTTGAGAAGATGACCTGGACTATCGGCGGCACCACCCGGGAAGCGCTCGTGCATCTTTCAGACGGCTCGGGTCCGGCTCCTGTCATCTTTGCTTTTCACGGACACGGTGGAAGCGGTATTGGTTTTGCGGATAGATTTTTTGAATTTGAATGGCCCGGAGCGATCGTGGTTTACCCGCAAGGCTTGCCTACAAAAAGCCATGAGGACACGGAAGGTAAGAAGTCTGGCTGGCAGCATTCGGCCGGAGAAATCAATAGTTTCACCGGTATCAAAGATCAAGACCTGAAGTTCTTCGATGCCATGTTATCTACACTTGAGAATAGTTACAACGCAGATTCGAGACGCATCTTCGTTCACGGCTGGTCAAACGGCGGTTCCTTCGTTTATAACGTACTATGGGCTGCTCGAGGGGACAAATTAGCAGCACTGTCTTCGGCCGCGGCAACATTGGGTACAATAAACGGAAAAAAAACGCTGCCGGTGATACACATCGCGGGTACATCTGATCCGGTTGTGCATTTTAGTAGCCAGCAGAAGACTGTGCAAGCGGTGCGCACTTTAGACCAGTGTTCTATCACAGGGACTACATGGGCTACCGGCGAAAATGGACTTTTAGGAACACGCTATTGGTCTCCCATTCACAACCCAGTGGTCTTCTTACAATATGATGGTGGTCACGATTATCCCTCTACCGTTTCACCCTTGATTGTAAGATTCTTTAAGCGCGTGGCCTGGAGTATAAATCTTTGATCACAATAGTATTTGTTATGAATAAAAGTTTCCATTCCCCGCGAAGTCTGTGAAGATGATAATCCGGTAAACATTTTTATAACAAAGAGCCGTTTCATAAAAAGAGCGGCTCTTTTATTTTTTCGTGGAAGTGTTAGTATGATACGGCTTCTGTATTTCCTGTCAGCTTTCCTTTGCCACTCATTTGTGCGTTCGTTTATAGAGCTGTTTATATTTCTATCGTGCCGGGTATGCCACATAGTCAATTGAAGACTTTCCGGAAAAAGGGAAAGTATTTATTGAAGCCATTTTTATCTTTCTTAATACTTATATTCTATTCTGTTTTCCAACAAAAATTTTTAATTTTTTTCTATTTCTTTCTAATCCTTTTTTAAACGCCAAATTATTGAAAGGGTATAGATATTGCTAATTGTAAGCAAATTTATTTAACCCTAAAAATTCCTATTTATTCAGAATATCAAGTCAAAGCCAGAAAAGAACTATTCATCAAGTGTTCAAAGGATTTAACCTAACAAAAGGTCCTTCGTTTTTATAATTTCAACTAAACCAGTATTTAAAATCCAATGTTTATGAAACCCACATTAAAAATGTCTCATCCTGAAAAAAGGAGCACCGTAAAAATTTATCAGCTCCTCGCTATAGTTATAGCAGCCGTAATTTTTAGTAATTGCCGGAAAGAGGAATTAAGCGATCCTGTTCTTAATAGTACCACATCAGTTGCTTTCGCAATTGCGAACACGCAGCTTCAAGTTGATGCAGGACCGGTAAGAAGAGTAGTATACTCTTCGTCCACTTCGGCAACACTTTTGGGAAGCGGATCCGACAGTGGCGGGCTCGTCACGTTCAAGTGGACGCAGACCGGTGGTAATTCTACCGCTACAATCGCGAAACCAACCAGGGATACCACAAACGTAAGCGGGCTTAAGCCGGGTATTTATACTTTCACGCTTACAGTAACAGACCAAAGTGGCACTTCACGTAGCGATACCACTTCAGTCACCGTACTTAAGAAGATGACCTGGACTATCGGCGGCACCACCCGGGAAGCGCTGGTGCATCTTTCAACCGGATCGGGTCAAGCTCCTGTCATCTTTGCTTTCCATGGACACGGTGGAACCGATCTCGGTTTTGCGGCTAAAGTATTTGAACTTGAATGGCCCGAAGCGGTCGTGGTTTACCCACAAGGCTTGCGCACAAAAAGCCATCAGGACCCCGATGGTACGAAGTCCGGGTGGCAAAGTTCGGTCGGAGAAGTCAATAGTTTCACTGGCATCAAAGACCAGGACCTGAAGTTCTTCGATGCCATGTTATCTACTTTTAAGAAAAGTTACAACGCAGATTCGAGCCGCATCTTCGTTCACGGTTGGTCAAACGGCGGCGAGTTCGTTTATAATGTACTTTGGGCTGCTCGTGGGGATAAATTAGCAGCACTGTCTCCGGCAGCGGCAATATTGGGTACAACAAACGGGAAAAAAACGCTGCCAGTAATGCATACTGCAGGTACATCTGATCCGCTTGCGTCTTTTAGTTACCAGCAGAAGACGGTTCAAGCGGTGCGCACTTTAGATCAGTGTTCTACCACGGGGACTACCTGGGCTACCGGCGCAGACGGACTTTTAGGAACGCACTATTGGTCTTCCATCGCTGACCCGGTGATCTTCTTACAATATGATGGCGGTCACGATTATCCCTCTACCGTTCCGCCTTTGATTGTAAAATTCTTCAAGCAAGCAAATCTTTGATTATGGTGTCTGTTGAATAAAAGTTTCCATTCCTCGCGAAGTCCCTCCAAAGATAATGTGTGTTAGCCAGGGACTTTGCGACATTATGCTTTTTAATCAACATTTTCGTTATGCCGCATGTTTACTACAAAGCTTATAATGCAAACTGTTCATTAAAATTTCAAACGTACAAGTGCGACGCCCGCCCGAACGGTACATCCGGGCGGGCACAACGAAAGTTAAATTCTTATTCAAAAGCCGGGTACATAAATCATCTTATCTTAATACTATAATTAACAAGATACACACCTATTAAAGTAATGAATGCGCCAAGGATAAGACTGAGTGTGAGGGGCTCATCGAGTAAAATAGCGCCGGTAATCATGGCAACAATTGGATTGATGTATGCAAACAAAGATGCAACCGCCGGTGGTAAATATTTTATAGAATAGATAAAAGCAATAAAGGCAATGACTGAACCCATGCCAATGAGATACGCAATGGCGGCCCATGTTTGAAAAGGAATATCGCTGAAAGAAATTTCATTATTCGTCATACGCGCCATTCCATAAATAAGAAATGAGCTGATAAACATCTGCCAGCCCATAGCATAGTAAGGATTTATTTTGTATTTATTGCGGGCAACAAAAATAGTTCCAATGCTCCATGCAACCATCGCCACAAGACCGAGCACAATACCAAATAAATAATTATCGGGTTGTTCATGAAATGTGTTTTCATAAAATACAACAGCAACACCGGCAAGACCAATAATCAATCCAACAAAAGTTAACAGTCTATTCTTATGTTGCCTGAAAAAAATTATGTTAATGATTACAACACAAAGCGGATACAGTGCACTGATTAATGCGGCCAATCCGCTGGGTATATATTTTACACTCCATGTACTTAAACCATTTGCAAGAACAAACGTGAAAACAGAAATAGCAGCAAGCCAGCGAAGCTGTTGCCATGTTGGTAATTTTTCTCCTTTAATAAAATAAAATGAAAGCAGGATAATGCCTGCAAGAAACTGGCGTATATAAGATACCTGCAGACCGGGCGTGTATTGAACACCAATTCTGCTGGCAACCCATGTGGTACCCCAAATAATGCTGGTTGCAGTGAGCGCTAAATAAGATTTAGATTTATTATTGTTCGTTGACAATTGTTTTGTTTCGGAGGTTTTCAAAATGCAGATCTGCAACATCTGTTTAAATTACTCTTGTTGCATGTCTCTCCATTGTGTCAGCGCGTTTAATGTTTAAAATGTCTCAATCCTGTCATCACCATGGCAAGATTATTTTGTACACAATATTCAATGCTGTCTTTATCACGAATAGAACCACCAGGCTGAATAAATGCTTCAATGCCTTCTGCATGTCCTATCTGCACGCAATCATTGAAAGGAAAAAATGCATCACTTGCCAGAACAGCACCATGCAAATCAAAATTGAATTGTTTTGCTTTATCAATTGCCTGCCGAAGCGAATCAATACGGCTTGTTTGCCCGCATCCTTTGCCCACCAACTGTTTATTTTTTACCAATGCAATTGCATTACTCTTTAAATGTTTACAAATGATGTTGGCAAATGTGACATCTTCTTTTTCTTCGGCTGTTGTTTCTCTTCCGCCCACTTCTTTCCATTCAGTATAATTGCCTTTATCAGTGTCCTGAACCAGCGTTCCATTCAGTAAAGACTTATATTGAGTTTGTCCACAGGACTCCGCGAGTGGTTTGTAGTTTGTAGCTTGTCCACCGGACTCTGCGAGTAGTTGAAGAAGTATCCTGTTCTTTTTACTTTTTAAAACTTGTAAAGCATCTTCATCAAATGAAGGAGCAATCAATACTTCAAAGAAAATTTCATTGATAGCAGTTGCAGTTGCTTTATCAATACTGCCGTTGCAAACAAGTACACCACCAAATGCACTTTCAGGATCACCGGCTAAAGCCGCATTCCAGCTCTCTTTTACTGTTGCTCTTGCTGCAACGCCGCACACATTGGTGTGCTTGATGATAGCGAAAGTAAAATCCATGCCCCCATCTCCGCGGGCTGACGGAGAGTTAGGAAATTCGTTTATTAACTGAACAGCTGCATCAACATCAACAAGATTATTATAGGAAAGTTCCTTGCCATGCAATTGTGTAAATACTTCATTTAAATCGCCATAGAAAGATGCCTGCTGATGAGGATTCTCGCCATATCGTAAAGATTGTTTATGGTTTAGGGGACGCAGAATAGTTTCATTAAAATAGTTGTTGATGGCAATATCATAATTCATTACTACTTTTAAAGCTTTTGCTGCATATGCCCTGCGTTGTTCCAATGTTGTTTCACCATTTTGTTTCTGCAGCAATTCAACCAATGATGCATAATCTTCTTTCACTGCAATCACTACAAGATCACTGAAATTTTTTGCAGCAGCACGTATCATAGAAGGTCCGCCAATATCTATCTTTTCTATAATTAATTTTTCTTCACTTGTATTACGCAACGTTTCTTCAAATGGATATAAGTCAACAATTACCAAATCAATTTCAGGAATTTTATATTCCTTCATTTCATTTATATCCTGTGCTACATCCCGTCTTCCAAGAATACCACCAAATACTGCAGGGTGAAGTGTTTTAACTCTTCCGCCAAGAATTGATGGATAAGTTGTTAAGCTTTCTACGGGCACACATGCAATGTCTAAATCCTCAATAATTTTTTGCGTTCCGCCTGTTGAATAAATGGTAATACCAAGTCTTTGTAATTCCCTTACAACCGGTTCCAGTCCATCTTTGTAAAAAACAGAAATAAGTGTACTCTTAATTTTCTTTTGCATGCTGAGTGAATTTGATTTAAACTTTTGAAAAGTATATAACTTTCCAAAAGCTAAAGATCCATTACAAAAGCGCCTTGCTGCGGCACTGAATGGAAGCGCAAATGTAGGCTGTCACAATCTTTTTTCCAGCGCTCTATTTTCCATAAGGGATTACTACTGTCAAAAACCAGTTGCCTGAAACTAAAACTGTTTTGCAATTGGTTCATATAAACTTTAGGATTTTTGGAGATAATGATGATATCAACCGGTATTTTATTTTGTGTAAGCGGGTAATGAAATGAGCTATCAAGAAGCAGGAGAGTTGTGTTGTCAATTTTTGTGATCTTATTTTTTATAAATAAACTGTTGTCATCCGTTTCAGCATAAGTTCTATGCATGACACGTGCAGGTTTTAAATGAAAGTTGCGCAGAAAATCATCTTGTAATAAAATGCTGTCGCCAATAAACCTGTATTGACTGCCCTGCACAATATCAATACCGGATAATTTGGGTACATTATATACAATAATTTTTTGCTGTTGATTGCGTTGAATAATATCAATTGAAACTGATACAATAAAGCCTGTTAAAAATGCCAGTGACACGAGAAATGCTTTCGATGATTTGTGCAATAACCAAATGCATACCATAATTATAAAACCATAAAGCAACCATGTTTGCACAATGTTCACTTGAATTTTATTCCACACAGCAAATGGCAAACTATTCATGTGTTCAATAAAAAGATTCATTGTTTTTATAAGCATGCTAAGTATTGTTCCGATAAAATGTGCCACACTGCTTATAAAAGAAATACAGAGTAATAAAATTTCTGCATACAGAATAAGTCCTGATAATGGTACAGCTATAAAATTTGTAAGCAAAAACAGATTTGGAAACTGGTGAAAATAAAATATTACAATGGGTACTGTTAATACCTGTGCCGAAATAGTAACAGAAGTAAGCGCCCAGATTTTATCAAGCAGTTTATTTTGAAAATACAACCATCTGTATACAGGTTGCATAAATGTAACAATGCTAATCACTGCTGCGTATGAAAGCAGGAAGCCAACATCCCATAACACAAAAGGATTGTATACAAGCATACAAAAGGCTGATGCTGCCAATGTATTATACTTATTGCTTTTACGATTGATGGCTTCACCGGTTACTATAAAAGAAAACATAACTGCTGAACGCAGGATAGACGGAACTGCACCTGCTACTAATGTGAATGCCCAAAGCACAAAGAGAATTACAAAAGGTTTAAGCCAATATGTCCATTTATATCTTTTAAAAAAAGAAAATATACCAAGCAGTAAACCGTATATCATACCAAGATGCAAACCACTGATTGCAATAATATGCACAACTCCTGTGTTACTGTAAGCTTGAACTAAATCTTTATCGAGGTCATTACGATAACCTATCAATAATGCTTCTGCAACGCCCTGCTCTTTTTCGCCCGAAATATATTTTTGCAGTGTTTGAATAGTTGCGTTTCTTATATCGAAAAGTTTTTGTTGAAGCCAGTTAATATTTTTTTGTGGTAAAACAACATACTGATCTTTTTTAAGAAAAACCTGGTATGTAATATCCTGGAACAAACAATAGCGGTTATAATCAAATGCACCAGGGTTACCATTATTGGCAATGATTTGTAAAGGCGCATTTATGATTATCTGCGAGCCATAACTTAAATCAGAAACTGAACTATCCTTTTTAAAGTAAACCAATATTTTCCCTTTTGTATTTTGCCATTGATTGTTTTGCTCAACAGCATTTACAGAAGCAAGGGCTTTATAAGAATTATTTTTTTCTGTAAGCGGTTCTTCAAGTGTAATGATCAAAGGAGCACCAGCTTTATAATAATTCCCTGCCCAGCCGGGTTGATTTTTTATATTCTTTGTATAACCAAGCACAGCGCCCAACATTACAAACAACAGCATGATAAAAATTCCCTGCAGCCATCGGAAGAAAAATTTCTTTTGAAGAGGAAGAAAAAGAAAAACTATAAGTGAAACAGAAATTATGATTGCCGCAGTAAAAATAAAATGTAAGGATAATTGTAGATACCATTGCAAAATAATTCCTGCAATCAAAGAGAGCAATAACCTGATGAATGGATATTTTTTAAGTATAAAGGGCGAAGCAGAAGTCATGGATAAATTTAATACTATGATTTAAATGATTCAAATGATTTATTGATTGAACTAAAGAATGATGTACAATCTTGTTCTATGTTTGTAAATTGAACAAAAGATTTTTCTATGAAGATACTGATACAATATTTTTTTTCCTGCCTATATATTGTATGAACCACATGATTGTAAAACTTGGAATGAAATCTGTGCCGGGTAAAAGTTCTTCAGCAAAATTGAAAAGACCTCCAAAAGTTCCTTTCCAGCCACCAAAGGTTATATAAAAGATTATGCCTGAAATTGGCGCCCAGATAACATCAGCAAATTCACCCAGCACAGGAACCGCATAAGTGAAACAACCAATAGCATCCATAAGTATGCAAAAAAATAGTGAAGGCTGTTTTTTCATTGTTTAAATTTTTAATTCAATTTATATCAAATAATTTACCAGATGTAATAATTATTTTTTTTGTTTGCTGCGCATGGTTCTGAATGTACAAGTGCGACGTTCGCCCGTGCCGGTACGGACGGGCAACCACAGCAAAATAATGATACTAAAGTTTGGTTCAAAAAAAATTATCTGTTCAAGTGCTTAGAGGAATATTCATAAATAAAAGGATTTAACATTTCCGAAACTTTTCGTATATCAAAAATCTTATTACATTTGACCTACTAAACATTTCGTACATCTTAAAAATTAAAGTCATGAATAAAATTGTAAAGTTATCAGTGCTCTTTTTTGCAGTAATGATTACTACCGGGCATGCGTTTGCTCAAGATGAAAAAAATAAAGACAAAGACAAGGACAAAAAAGATGAAGACGTTATTATTCGCAAAAAAGGAGACAGTAAAGAAAAATTAACCATCGTAATTGATGGAGATAAAGTAACTATTAATGGAAAGCCGGTTGATGAATATAAAAGTGATGATGTTGACATAATTCATGGAGATAATGAGTTTGGTTTGAGAGGATTGAGAGGTTTAACTGCTCCAAGAGGCGGAATGCAAATGTTTGGAGATGATTTTATGCGTGAAATTCACAGCAATAAAGCCTTTCTTGGTGTAATGACAAAAGAGGGTGATGGAGGCGCCGAAATAACAGAAGTAACAAAAGAGAGCCCCGCAGAAAAAGCAGGATTGAAGGAAGGTGATGTGATTACTAAAATAAATGATGATAAGATTGCTGATGCCGATGATCTCTATAAAGCTGTCGGTAAATATAAGCCAGGGGAGAAAGTAAACATTACTTATAAAAGGAATGGTAAAGAAAGTACTGTGTCAGTTGAATTGACTGAAAACAAACAGGTGCGTGCTTATTCGTGGAAGAGTCCTGATAATGACAATTTTAATTTTACAATGCCACCTGGTAAGCCTTATATTAATAGCTGGAAGGGATTATATGGTGATAAACCAAGATTGGGCGTTCAGGCACAGGATACTGAAAATGGCAAAGGAGTAAAAGTGCTTGAAGTGGAAGACGATGAAGCAGCTGATAAAGCAGGATTGAAAGAAGACGATATTATTACACAGGTAAACGGTAAAAATATTACCTCTGTTGATGATTTGAAAGAAATTATGAAAACAGCGAAAAAAGGCGATACATTAAAAATTACTTTTTTGCGTGATAACAAAACTGAAACGGTAGATGTTAAATTTCCGAAAGATTTAAAAACTACTGATTTATAGAGACCCATAAAATGCTTCGATATACATAAGCCGCTGTTTTTTAATGGCGGTTTTTTGTTTATATCAACAAGGAGATTTATTTATTTTATTGTAAAAGCAATGGATGTATAAATGTTCAGCCATTCACCAAATTTCTAACTTAAATCTTTACTTTTGCCGCATAAAATATCATCAGTAAGGATATGAAGAAGATTGAACTGGAAATAGTCGCGCTATCTCACAGCATAACTCAAACGCATTCGTATGCCGTTGTTTTGGGAGAGGTAAATGGTTTGCGCCGTTTACCTATTGTAATTGGCGGCTTTGAAGCCCAGGCTATAGCTGTGGCATTGGAAAGAATGCAGCCCAGCCGTCCTCTGACACATGACCTGATGAAGAATTTCATGAATGCCTTTAATGTGGAGTTAATGGAAATTGTGATCAATGATCTGCAGGAAGGTATTTTTTATTCTAAACTGGTTTGCGTAAACGAACATGATACAGTTGAAATTGACAGCCGCACCAGTGATGCGCTTGCACTGGCAGTAAGATTTGGTTGTCCTATTTATACATATGATCACATTCTTGAGAGTGCCGGCATTTTAATGGAAGATACGAGCAAAGGTAAAAAGTCAGATATTCCTGTTGACGAAACCTCTGCAGCTACACGCGAAGAACTTGGAAAAATGAGTATAGAGGAGCTGCATAATTTATTGAACGAAGTGCTGGAGCAGGAGGATTATATACGTGCAATAGCAATACGCGACGAAATAAATAAAAGAAAATAAACTCTTGATAATATTGTAAATAAACCTACTCATACAGAGGGCTTTTTTTATGTTATAATAATCTTAGTGGTCAATTTTCCAAACTGCAAAATAAATCTTGGTCTTAACGTTATTCGAAAAAGAGAAGACGGTTATCATGATATTGAAACAGTTTTTTATCCTGTATATATTTATGATGCGCTGGAAGTAATTAAATACGATGATACACGTGGTGAGGATGTTCAATTTTCAACAACAGGCTTACTTATAAACGGCAATTCAAAAGATAACCTTTGCATAAAAGCATACCAGCTTCTAAAAAAAGATTTTCCACACATTGGTTCAGTTAAAATGCACTTGCATAAAGTTATTCCAATGGGCGCGGGATTGGGTGGTGGCAGTGCAGATGCTGCTTTTACTTTATTACTGCTTAATAAAAAATTTCAACTCAATATAACAGTAAATCGACTTTTGCATTATGCCTCACTGTTAGGCAGTGATTGCCCTTTTTTTATTATCAACAAACCCTGCTTTGCTCAGGGGAGAGGAGAGGTGCTGGAAGAGATTAATGTAAACCTTTCGGAATATCAACTGCTGATTGTAAATCCGCAAATTGATATCAGTACCCGCTGGGCCTTTTCAAAAATACAGCCTTCAACTCCTGCAACAAGTATAAAAGAAATTATACAGCAGCCGGTAGAAACATGGAGGGAACAATTGACCAATGATTTTGAAAAACCTTTAATGCAATATTATCCCAAACTTAAATTACTTAAAGACGAGCTTTATAAACAAGGCGCTTTATGTGCAGGAATGAGTGGAAGCGGAAGTACATTCTTCGGCATCTTTCCTAAATCAGAAAAAATAGATACAAATATTTTTCCTTCAGAATATTTTATAAGGAAGATAGATGAGAAATAATTTGTCTGTAAGGAAAGTTCAAAGTTCTAAAGTTTTAATGTTCTAAAGTTTGAATGTTTAATATAGGGCAACCTTAAACAATTAACATTCAAACTCCTGAACTGCCGAACCGTTTCCTAACTAATGTTAGTATATATTTCTCAAAGTTTTTCACATATTTATAAACATTTTTTAATCATTTAAGTGCAATATTTGAAAACCATCAATAATAAATAAATTTTGCGTCGTAATTTTATTGCGATTGCTCGTGCCTGTGAATTTTTTGTAAAACAAACTATGAGAATTGTGTATGAATGAAAACAAATTGGCGGGTTTATACGATCCATCCTTTGAGCACGATGCTTGTGGAATTGGTTTTGTAGCCAATATAAAAGGCAACAAAAGCCATCGGATTATTTCAGATGCTCTCACCGTTCTGGAAAACATGGAGCATCGCGGTGCCTGCGGTTGTGAAAATAATACAGGTGATGGCGCGGGTATTATGATTCAAACTCCTCACGAATTTTTATTTGAAGAATGTATCAAGCTGGGAGTGCATCTGCCACCATTTGGTAAATATGGTGTGGGAGTAATTTTCTTTCCCCGTGAAATTCGTTTACGCGAAGAGTGCCGCGAAATCTTTAACCGCTGCGCAGAAAAATTAGGACTTGAAATTCTTGCCTATAGGAAAGTTCCGGTTAATCCAACTAATATAGGGCCGACCGCTCTTTCTGTAGAACCTGAAATTGAACAAGTATTTATTACATGTCCCGATCATATAAATAATCCGCTTGAATTTGAACGCAAACTATTTGTATTGCGCAATTATGCAAGCCATATTATTAATGATACTGTAAAGAAAGATGCTATTGGTTTTTATATTGCATCCTTGTCTTATAAAACGGTTATTTATAAAGGTCAATTGACGAGCCTGCAGGTAAGAAATTATTTTCCTGATCTAAGCAACAAGCGTGTTGTATCGGCATTTGGTTTAATACATTCCCGCTTTGCAACCAATACATTTCCTTCGTGGAAACTAGCACAGCCATTCCGCTTTATTGCACACAATGGTGAAATAAACACATTACAGGGTAATCTTAACTGGCTCAAAACCGGTGAACATAGTTTTACTTCTCCATATTTTACAACAGAAGAAATGGAGATGTTGTTACCTATTGTTACAGAGGGTCAAAGTGATTCTGCCTGTCTTGATAACATGATTGAATTACTCACGCTCACCGGTCGTTCATTGCCACATGTTATGATGATGCTTATACCGGAAGCATGGGATGGTAATGATCAAATGGATCCTGTAAAGAAAGCTTTCTATGAATATCATGCTTCCCTAATGGAGCCCTGGGATGGACCTGCTTCAATCTCTTTTACTGATGGAAAAATTATCGGCGCTACATTGGATAGAAATGGTCTTCGTCCATCGCGTTATTGTGTTACAACAGATGACCGCGTGATAATGGCTTCAGAAACAGGCGTATTGCCTGTTGATCCAAAGATGATAAAAGAAAAAGGCCGTCTTCAATCAGGAAGAATGTTTGTAGTAGATATGGAACAGGGACGAATCATCAGTGATGAAGAATTGAAACAAAATATTTGTTCTCAAAAACCATATGGAGAATGGTTGAATAAATATAAAATCCGTCTGGAAGAATTGCCTGAGCCGAGGGTAATGTTCACACATCTTGAAACCGATCAAATATTTAAATACCAAAAAGCATTCGGATATACTACAGAAGACCTCGAAACAATTATTGCGCCTATGGCCGTTGACGGCAAAGAGCCTGTTGGCTCAATGGGTACTGATGTTCCGCTTGCAGTATTAAGTGATCAGCCTCAACATTTAAGCGCATATTTTAAACAACTTTTTGCTCAGGTCACTAATCCGCCTATTGATCCTATTCGTGAAAGAATGGTTATGTCATTGGCAGCTTTTGTTGGTAATAATGGTAACCTTTTAAATGAAGATCCGCTTAGCTGCCACACAGTATCTCTGCAACATCCTGTATTAAACAACCACGAGCTTGAAAAAATAAGAAGTGTTGACACGGGTATTTTCCAAGCCAAAACTTTACAAACTTATTTCAGGTCAGATGGAAAACCAGGCTCACTCAAAAAAGGTTTGGACCGTTTATGCCGTTATGCAGAAGACGCAGTGCATGATGGTTTTGAAGTATTAATATTATGTGACAGAGCTGTAGACAGTGATCATGCAGCAATGCCTTCTTTACTTGCTACTGCCGCGGTACACCATCATCTGATAAGAAAAGGTTTGCGTGGACAAGTCGGCATTGTAGTGGAAGCCGGTGATGTTTGGGAAGTGCATCATTTTGCATGTTTACTTGCATTTGGGGCTACAGCTATTAATCCATACCTCGCTTTGTCTTCCATCAGGGATCTGAAACTCACTAATAAACTGCAAACAGATCTTGATGTAGAGCAACTGAAAAAGAATTATGTAAAGGCGATATGTGATGGTTTGCTGAAAGTATTTTCAAAAATGGGTATATCCACTTTACAGTCTTACCAGGGTGCACAGATAATGGAGATTATTGGTTTAAATAAAGATGTTGTAAATAAATATTTTACCGGCACCACTTCACGCATAGAGGGAATGGGTCTTGATGAAATAGCGAGGGAAACGCTGACAAAACATTATTTTGGTTTCAGCAGAAAAGATATACCCGTAGATAGGTTGCCTGAAGGAGGATTGTACCAATGGAAACGTAAAGGTGAATTTCATTTATTCAATCCACAAACTGTTCACTTGTTGCAATATGCAACACGAATGAATGATTATAATACTTTCAAAAAATATTCTAAACTTATTAATGATCAAAGTGAAAAAGCATGCACGTTGCGCAGTTTGTTTCGCTTTAAACGCAACAAGCCTTCTATATCAATAGATGAAGTGGAACCGGCTGAAAATATTTACAAGCGATTTGCAACAGGCGCTATGAGCTTTGGTTCTATTTCATGGGAGGCGCATACCACGCTTGCTATTGCAATGAATCGTCTTGGTGGTAAAAGTAATACAGGTGAGGGCGGCGAAGATGAAATACGTTATCAGCAATTGCCAAATGGTGACAGCATGCGTTCTGCAATTAAGCAGGTAGCATCGGCACGTTTTGGTGTGACGAGTTATTATCTTACTGAAGCGGCTGAACTGCAAATAAAAATGGCACAAGGTGCAAAGCCTGGTGAAGGCGGGCAATTGCCTGGTCATAAAGTGGATGAATGGATTGGCAAAACACGTTATGCCACTCCCGGTGTCGGCTTGATATCTCCACCGCCACATCATGATATTTATTCTATTGAAGACCTTGCACAATTAATATTTGATTTAAAGAATGCTAACCGTGCAGCACGTATCAATGTAAAACTTGTATCAAAAGCAGGTGTAGGTACTATAGCTGCGGGTGTTGCAAAAGCAAAGGCAGATGTGATATTAATTTCCGGACATGATGGTGGCACAGGTGCATCACCTGTAAGTTCCATTAAACATGCAGGTTTACCCTGGGAACTTGGTCTTGCTGAAACTCATCAAACATTGGTACGAAATAAATTGCGTAGCCGTGTTGTAGTGCAAACAGACGGCCAGTTAAAAACAGGTCGTGATGTAGCAATTGCAGCATTACTTGGTGCAGAAGAATGGGGAGTTGCAACTGCTGCCTTAATCGTAGAAGGTTGCATTATGATGCGCAAATGCCATTTGAATACCTGCCCTGTTGGTGTTGCTACGCAAAATCCTGAATTACGGAAGCGTTTTACAGGAGACCCGGAACATGTTATCAATTTCTTCAATTTTATTGTGCAGGAATTAAGAGAGATTATGGCGGAACTTGGCTTTAGAACGGTAAATGAAATGATAGGACAGGCAGATTGTCTTGAAACAAGAGATAATATTAAACATTGGAAATACGGTAAACTTGATTTGTCGCCAATATTGTATAAAGAAAAGGCATCTGAGTATGTCGGTTTATATAAGCAGGAAGAACAGGATCATGGGTTATATGATGTGTTGGACTGGAAGCTTTTGAAAGCAGCAAAACCTGCTTTGGAATCACTTGAAAAAGTAAAAGTTTCTTTCTCTATAAAAAATACAGACAGGACTGCGGGCACTATTCTTTCAAATGAAATTACAAAAATTTACAAAGGAGAAGGATTGCCTGAGGATACCATTCATTTCAAATTCAATGGCACTGCAGGACAAAGCTTTGGTGCTTTCAATACAAAGGGTGTTACACTCGAACTCGAAGGTGATGCCAACGATTATTTTGGCAAAGGTTTAAGCGGAGCACGGCTTATTGTGTATCCACCCAAACAGGCTTCCTATGTACCCGAGGAAAATATCATTATTGGCAACGTTGCATTCTATGGTGCTACAAGCGGCGAGGCTTTTATTCGCGGTAAAGCAGGTGAACGTTTTTGTGTGCGCAATTCAGGTGCAAAGGTTGTTGTTGAAGGTCTAAGCGATCATGGTTGTGAATATATGACTGGCGGCGTTGCGGTAATACTTGGTGCCACAGGCCGCAATTTTGCTGCAGGTATGAGTGGTGGTTATGCTTATGTGTATGATGTGCAAAGCAACTTTACAACCATGTGCAATACTGAAATGGTAGATCTTGATCCTTTGGATAATGAGGATGTAAAAACATTGCATGAATTGATACAAAAACATTTTAATTATACAGGAAGTACAGTTGCTCAATTTGTGCTTTCAGATTTTGAAAATCAGTTAAAGAATTTTATAAAAGTATTTCCGAAAGATTATAAGAGAGTACTGCAGCATAAAAAGGTTTATGTTGGGGTGAACAAATAGTTCTCTACTCATCTTTCGTTGTGTCACTCACTTGTACGTTCAGAACTTTATTTGGCAAAGTAGAATTACAAATTTGTGCTTTCTGATCATATTTATAATTCATCAGTACAAGAGTGCGATGCAACGATAGGAAAATGGCAGTAATACTGTTCGGTTCATAAAAAACATTATTAGTAACAAGACCATTATTTTTTAATCACAAAAAATTCTCTCTTTAGGGAGTTAGGGGACATATGGGAAGACCAAACGGATTTTTAGAGTTTACAAGAGAACTGCCGGCAAAGAGGCCGGTGCATGAACGCATACGGGATTATAATGAATTCATTGAAAGATATAGTCCTGATAAATTAAACCAGCAGGCTTCACGCTGCATGAATTGTGGTATTCCTTTTTGCCACAGTGGTTGTCCGTTGGGTAACGTGATTCCTGAATTTAATGATGCCATATACAAAAAGAATTGGAAAGAGGCATACGATATTCTTTTTTCCACAAATAACTTTCCCGAATTTACAGGCCGTATTTGTCCTGCACCTTGCGAAAGCGCTTGCGTGCTTGCCATAAATCAACCGGCTGTTGCTATTGAAGAAATTGAAAAGCATATAATAGAAATTGCTTTCGAACAGGGATTGGTAAAAGCGCATAAGCCAATTGTACGTACAGGTAAAAAAATTGCTGTAGTTGGTTCAGGGCCTGCGGGATTAGCAGCGGCTGCGCAATTAAATTATGCCGGCCATACAGTTACAGTTTTTGAACGAGATGATGCACCGGGTGGATTATTGCGATATGGCATTCCCGATTTCAAATTGGAAAAATGGGTGGTTGACAGACGCATTACTTTGATGGAAGAAGAAGGCGTGGTATTTAAATGCAATGCAAATGTTGGCGTAAATATTAGTTTGAATGATTTGTTGAGAGAATATCATACAATAGTGCTTGCGGGTGGTTCAACCGTTCCAAGAGATTTAAATATTCCGGGTCATGAGTTGAAGGGAATTCATTTTGCGATGGAGTTTTTGAAACAACAAAACAAACGTGTTGCCGGTAAAGATCCATTTGCTAATCCGAATATTGAAAGCAATGTTTATCCTAAACCGTTGAGCGCTGCCAAAAAAAACGTTGTAGTAATTGGTGGCGGTGATACTGGCAGCGACTGTGTTGGCACATCAAACCGTCATGGTGCTGTATCTGTTACACAATTCGAGCTGTTGCCCAAACCTGCTTCATCACGTACACCGTTTATGCCATGGCCCACTTATCCAATGACTTTAAAAACTTCTTCATCTCATGAAGAAGGTTGTGAAAGGGATTGGGCAATTGCTACAAAAGCATTCATTGGTGATAAAGATGGTAATCTAAAAGGGTTGAAAATAGTTGATTTGGAATGGAAAATAACAGAGGATGGAAAACCTGCCAATTTTGTAGAAATAGAAGGCAGTGAAAGAGAAATTCCCTGTGAATTGGCACTGCTTGCTATGGGTTTTGTGCATCCGCAACATGAAGGTATGATTGAAGAATTAGGTATTGATTTGGACGAAAGAGGCAATGTAAAAGCAACTGAAAAAAATTATCAAACAAATATTTCTAAAATATTTACCTGTGGTGATATGCGTCGTGGTCAATCACTTGTAGTATGGGCAATAAGCGAAGGCCGTGAATGTGCAAGAAAAGCAGATGAATTTTTAACGGGTCATTCTTTGTTAGAAAGCAAGGACGAATCGTTTGCCATTCATATATAGATTAAACTTGCAAAAGAAAAAATCAGAAGAAGCTGCTTTATTTAAAGCGGCTTTTTTTATTTGTATTATTAAACTTAGAATTCAGAACATAAAAACTTTCAGCATAGAACTTGCAACTTGTTTCTTGTCCCTTACTTCTTCTTCCTTGTTTCTCGGACTTTTTTTTATTTATCTTTGAAAATTATATAAGCACTTATATAATTTTATGAATTTTTATCAGTCCCTTGGATTTCTTGTGTTTGGCAGCCGTCTTAAGCGATTGGGTGATACTTTTCTCAATGATGTAAATCGAATATACAAGTCTCACAATATTTCTTTTGATGCATCGTGGTTTCCAGTTTTTTATATTCTATCTCAAAAACAAGAAGTTTCTATTAAAGAAATTTCTGATGATCTTAATGTTTCTCATTCTGCCATAAGCCAGTTAGTCAGCAGCTTGCAACAAAAAGGATTAATTAAATCTGTTGTCTCAAAAAAAGATGCAAGACATAAAGCAGTAACTTTTACTGCAAAAGGAGAGAAGTTATTACAAAAGATAAAGCCTGTATGGAATGCTTTACAGCAGGCGATGGAAGAACTGGCAAATGAAAATGCACAAAGCAAAAAAATACTTGATGCCTTAACTGCCCTGGAAAAGAATATGCAGAAAGAAGGGGTGTTTGACCGTGTAGAAAAAATTTTAAAATAATATGAGTCTCGAAATTATTTACTTCAGTTTTTGTCATGCTGACGAAAGAAGCATCTATAAAAATTTTATTTGGAGTCATATTTAAAAATAAACGATTGCTTGTCATGAGTTATAATTATCTGCCATTAGACAGAAAGTGGTTGAGTTTTCAGCAGGTGAAAGACCTGCTGGATTACAATGAGCATGTATCCATCACTTTTGATGCACATGATCGCATTATGCAATGCCGTGAATATCTCGATAAGAAAATGAAAGAACAAGATGCATTGTTTTATGGTATTAATACAGGATTTGGATTTTTACAAAATGTGCAAATTGATAATGGCCAGATTGAGCAACTGCAATATAATCTTCTTAAATCACATGCATGCGGATTGGGAGAAGAAGTGCCAAAGGACATTGTAAAGCTTATGTTGATGCTGAAGATAAAATCACTCAGCTATGGCTATAGCGGCGTGCAGGTTGAAACAGTCAAACGCTTAATGGATATGTATAACAATGATGTGCTGCCGATAATTTATACGCAGGGATCATTGGGTGCATCCGGTGACTTGGCGCCATTGAGTCATTTGAGTTTGCCATTGATCGGATTGGGAGAAGTTTATCATGAAGGTTCAAGATATACGACCGAGAAAGTACTCCGGAAATTAAACTGGCAGCCAATTCATTTGAAAAGCAAAGAAGGACTCGCGTTAGTAAATGGCACACAGTTTATGAGTGCTTACGGAATGTATTGTTTAAAAAGGGCGGAGCAATTGATTAAGATGGCTGATTTAATCTGCGCTCTATCCTTTGATGCATTTGATTGTGGCACCGAACCTTTGAATGCTTGTATACAGAAAATAAGACCACACAAAGGTCAAGTTGAAACGGCAAAAATAATTAGTGAATACCTGCATGATAGCGAAATCGCAAATCAAAAAAAAGAACAGGTGCAGGATCCCTATTCATTCCGTTGTGTGCCGCAGGTACATGGTGCAACAAAAGATGTATTTGAAAACGTATTGAATGTTTTCTTAACCGAAATAAATTCTGTAACAGATAATCCAAATATTTTTCCTGATGAAGATTTGATTGTAAGCGGTGGAAATTTTCATGGCCAGACTCTTGCGCTTCATTTAGATTTTCTTGCCATCGCAATAAGTGAATTGGCAAACATCAGTGAAAGAAGAATTTATCAACTCATCAGTGGACAACGCGGTCTGCCTTTGTTTCTTGTAAAAGAAGCAGGACTCAATTCCGGTTTTATGATTCCCCAATATACTGCTGCAGGAATTGTAAGTGAGAACAAACAATTATGCACACCTTCAAGTGTTGATTCTATTTCATCATCCAATAACCAGGAAGATCATGTAAGCATGGGCGCGAATGCGGCTACAAAATGTTTGCGTGTGGTAAATAATGTAGAAAAAGTTTTAGCGATAGAATTGCTGAGCGCCGCACAGGCACTTGATTTCAGAAGACCATTAAAAACATCACCGCTGTTGGAAGAATTGTTTACTGGATTTAGAAAAGAAGTAAGCTTCAATGAAGAAGACAGGGTGTTGCATGATGATATGATGAAGGCGATTGATTTTGTAGGAACGTTTAAAATATAGAATCATGGGAATGTTTGACAATGTAAAAGTGAATCCCAAATTTTTACCAGACGCTGTGAAGGAACATACAGAAGGCTGGCAAACAAAAAGTCATGAACGTAGTTTGAATCTTTTGACCATTGAAGAAGACGGTAAATTATATGTTGATAACAGCATAGAAAACTGGGTGAGACCCCGAGTAAAATGAAAAACGTACAAGTGTGCGACGCAACAAAAGGTTATTAGTTGTTTAACAGCCTGGCTCATAAAAATCACTTTCAAATTTTCAAAATCAGATATCAACAAATCCAACATCAGGAATCTCAAAATAAAACATCATGCTTCACACAAAATCAAAATACGATCCTATAAAATACAAAACTCCCATCGGCTCGCAACTCAATTGCAAAGGGTGGATCCAGGAAGCGGCATTGCGTATGTTATTGAACAATTTGAATCCCGAAGTGGCAGAGCGACCTGAAGAATTAATTGTGTACGGTGGTCGCGGCAAGGCTGCACGCAACTTTGAAGCGCTTGATAATATCATCGCTGCATTGAAAATTTTAGAGAATGATGAAAGCCTGTTAATTCAAAGCGGCAAGCCTGTTGGTATTTTGAAAACACGTCCCGATGCGCCGCGTGTGCTGATATCAAATTCGCAACTCGTGCCCAAATGGGCAACATGGGAACACTTTGAAGAACTGGAGAAAAAAGGTTTGATGATGTTTGGTCAAATGACGGCGGGCAGTTGGATTTACATTGGCTCGCAGGGAATTGTGCAGGGCACGTATGAAACATACGCCGCAGTTGCAAATAAACACTTTTCCGGCAATGCTTCATCTATTCACCACTCACCACTCACCACTCACTCTTCCGGTTCTCTTAAAAGCACCCTCAATGTTACTGCAGGACTTGGTGGTATGGGCGGCGCACAGCCTTTGGCAATAACGATGAATGAAGGGGTAGCACTTATTGCAGAAGTGGAAGAGTGGCGCATTGACAAACGCATCGAAACAAAATATCTCGACGTGAAGATGACTGATATTGATGAAGCGATTGATTTAGGTTTAAGGTATAAGGCAGAAGGTGTAGCGAAAAGTATTGGCGTGTTGTGCAATGCCGTGCATTTGTTAGAGAGATTACTTGAAAGAGATATTATTCCCGATACACTTACTGATCAAACTTCTGCCCATGATCCCTTGATAGGTTACTGGCCGCATGAAATAACTTATGAACAGGCAAAAATTTTGCGTGAAAGAAATCCGCAGCAATATATTGAGTATGCTTATCGCAGCATGTATCGTCATGTGCAACTGATGATACAACTAATGGACAGAGGCGCTATCACATTTGATTATGGAAATAATATACGGGCACGTGCATTAGAATATGAAAACAACAATCAGCAATCTGCAATTGGCAATTGGCAAACTGGCCGTTGTTTCGACTTTCCAGGTTTTGTGCCTGCATACATACGACCCTTATTTTGCGAGGGCAAAGGGCCTTTCCGCTGGGCTGCATTAAGCGGGGATCCAAAGGATATTGCGATAACGGATGAAGTTATTGCCAACATGTTTTCTGAAAATAAATCGTTGCAACGCTGGTTAAAACTGGCGAAAGAAAAAATTGCATTCCAGGGATTGCCTGCGCGGATATGCTGGTTAGGACAAGGTGAGAGAGAAAAAGCCGGACTTGCATTTAATGAATTGGTAAGAGCTGGAAAAGTAAAAGCACCGATTGTTATTGGTCGTGATCATCTTGATACCGGAAGTGTTGCAAGCCCTAACCGTGAAACCGAAGCAATGCTTGATGGCAGTGATGCCGTTGCAGATTGGCCTTTGTTAAATGCATTGGTAAATACCGCCGGAGGTGCCAGTTGGGTAAGCCTGCATCATGGCGGAGGTGTGGGCATGGGTTACAGCATTCACGCAGGAATGGTAATTGTTGCCGATGGTTCAAACGAAGCAGCAGCAAGGCTTTCACGTGTGCTGCGTAATGACCCTGGCATAGGTGTGATAAGGCATGCGGATGCGGGATATGAATTAGCGAAAGAGACCGCGAAGAAATTTGATTTGGATATTGAGGAGAAGTTGAAGTGAGATTTTTTTTTGCACCAAACTTTTGTATTTCATGGTATCGCTTGTTGTGTCACTCACTTGAACTTTCTGGACTTTAATCAACTTTTATAATGCTTCCTATGGTGAGATTTGATTTACGGCTTTATAATTTCCCTGCCGAAAAACTTATAAAACCAAGACAACGCTTACAGCCTATTGAAGTTCCGGAATATGTAAAAAAAGTTTTATCATTTAAAGAGGATACCTTAGAAGAATTGAACGAAGAAACTGACGCTATAATCTTTGTTGACTATTTTTCATTCGAATTGGGATTTGATAATATTAATGATATTAAAGAGTATATAGCCACACATGAATTCTATAGCCTTGCAAAAGACATTGATAATAAAGAAGCGGTTACAAAGATTATCACAGCTTTGAAATATCTTTTTGCAACAAAGCGAATTCTGCAAGGTTTAGTTGCCGATGATACAATATTTAGTTTTCATTTGCCTTATTTGGCTGAAGCTTCATTTGATTTAGAATGTTCGGTAACATTAATTCAAGAAGGTTATTTTAAGCAATCATTGCAAACACTTCGGAACGTTATTGAAGTTACATTAACTCATGCCTATTTTTCATTGCATGATATGGATTACTATGATTTAGTTGAAGCGCAAGATCATCGCGTTCCTAACTTGAAAAAGATGATTATTTTTTTGAGAACTGAAAACCTTTTGACTGCTGAAATGGAGAGACAAACATTTGAACTTTATAAAACTTTAAGTGGAGCTGTACATTCAGAAGTACTAAAATTGAATACTGGAAGGAATTCCGCAGATTATAATACTTTCAAAGAATGGTATGAAACATTTATTAAGGTAGCCCGGATTCATTTTACACTTATTATACGTATGATTGAAATAGGCATATAAGTTCTTATAAATAATTCAGATTACAAATTTATAATAGCGACCTTTTTAATGCTGCATTAAGAACAGAACGTACAAGAGTGCGACGCAACGATGCTGCCACAAGAACTCTTGCTCGGCTCATGAAATTTCTTCTTCTCATTATTTATATCTTCACCATGCGTTTGATTGAGAATGTTGCATTGCGTTTATCTTACAAAAAGCAACGGCATGAATTTGAAAAGAAATAAAAGCCTGTCAACATTTTTATCAGCAATAATTTTTCTCTTTATTATTTGTGAAACTCATGCACAGGTGCTTGACCATAATAAATTAGCTAAAGAATATTATCACGAAGATGCGTAATGGTATCTTGATAACACGCCATTTTTTGAATGTTCTGACAAATTGCACCAGATGCATACCATGTATTCGTGCAGCTGTAGCCGGAGCTAAAGAAGGTCTAAAATGGAGTATGCCTGCTTACTCTTATAAAAGAATTATTGTAACATTTGCTGTGTTCAAAAATCATATTGGTTTCTATCCAATGCCATCAGCAGCCGAAGCTTTTGCGAAGAGTCTTTCAAAATATAAAACCGCAAAAAGATCAATACAGTTTGCACTGGATAAAAAGTTGCCTTTATCTTTAATTAGCAAGATCACTAAGTTCCGCGTCCAAGGAGAGTCTTGCAGGAGATATAAAATGGAAGTCGTGAGGAGAAGGATATTAATTCCATAATAGAACAACTACAGGTAATATTTCTTAATCACATTCACATGATGCAATTCATGCCCTGCAATATGATAAGCTAATGCACGAACACTTGCTTCATTTTTATTTGTGATTCCCTTCCTCAGAAGCGCTTCATCTTGCAGCCCGTTAAACAA